>Ga0209081_1000139_pt1 | contig 40325 bp, 36 predicted proteins | sample GOMGulsemesocosm_4_FD_184636 | JGI IMG/M metagenome (GOLD analysis project Ga0209081, IMG submission 184636) | Methane-oxidizing microbial communities from mesocosms in the Gulf of Mexico - GOM15B Gulf of Mexico (SPAdes) (version 2) | ecosystem: Environmental > Aquatic > Marine > Cold seeps... | reverse complement strand
CTCATCACCAAACAATTCGAACAGACGCGCGGTGAGCGCCTGCCTCGGACCACTGGGATATACGCTTCGCTTGGGAAAACGCGCTTCTAAACTGTCAATTATGTGGCTGGAATCTTGTAAAAATTCACCCTTTGGTGTGGCTACAACAGGAATAAAGCGCACGCCGGTTTTTGGGATTATGATCTTTTTATAGACTCTTAACGACGACATCACTTCCTTGTAAGGAATGTTTTTGTAGTTGAGGTAGGCGCGAACCTTTCCCGTGTATAGGGAGGCAGGGCTGCCGTAGAGAGTATATTGATCGCTCATAAATTTGCCTTGTGGCCTGACGGTAAGAGTAGGGTTTATTGACAGTCTACGTGACAATTTATATTGGCAGGAAGTCATTACTGCGAATGTCGGCTATTGATGTGGCTTATAGAGAATCCCCGTTAAAAATACTGTTGATTTATACAGTGTATTGGTGTTTGATGGCTTGGTAAATAAACTTATAAGGATATGATGATGATTGGTTATGTAACAATTGGCACAAACGATATGGCGCGCGGCGCCAAGTTTTATGATGAGCTGTTGGCTGAGATCGGCGCAAGCCGATTTATGGAAGACGACAGCTTTATTGCTTGGGCTGTGAAGCCGGATGGGTCTAGCTTGGCCATTACTAAGGCCTTTGATGGTAATCCAGCTACTGTAGGTAATGGTGTGATGGTGGCATTTGCCGTTGAATCCCCTGCCCAAGTTGATGCCCTATACGCGAAAGCGATATCGCTGGGTGCTAGTGATGAAGGGGCCGCTGGGCCGCGTGGAGACAGTTTTTACGCAGGTTACTTCCGCGACCTCGATGGGAATAAGTTAAACTTCTTTTGTTTGACCTAGAGTTTTAGGGCTTGGGTGGCAACCGTGCCGCCCGAGGCTATTGCTCTTCTTTGTCCTCTTGCTCTTGGTCAGGAATCACAGCATCAACTACGGCCACGGTGCCTTTTACCGCTACGGCGGTCACTCCTACCGCTGTACCCACAACCGCTCCAGCCACAGTTACGGCCGTACAGCCGTTTAAGATGACGCTCATCATCGCAACAGCTAAAAATGTGCGCATTTTTTTATTGTGCATCACAGGCTGTCTCCATGTAAGTGCTGTATGAGCGCGGGAATTTCCTCAGGGTGCATCACAGTATGGTGAGGGTTGATGCCCAATTCGGCATCTAAAGGTTGTTGGTGCTGAATCCACACCGAGGTAATTCCGCTGTTGTTTGCGCCGGCGATGTCAGCGGCCAGGTTATCACCTAGATGTATCGCTTCATGGGCTTCGCAATCGGCGAGTTTGAGTGCCTTTTCGAAAATCGAGCGAGCGGGCTTTTGTTCGGGTTCTTGGCCACCAATAATGATGTGATCTACGTGTTTAGACAGATTTACGGCCTCAATCTTGGGGATTTGTGAAAATTCTGGACCGTTGGTTATTACCACAAGAGTAAAGTGTTCTCGGGCGGCAGCTAAAAATTCGGTGATACCGGGGTAAAAATTGAAAGCCGCCATGCGCTCGTTGTCGAAGCCATCTTGTAGTTGCCCGGCAAGCTGAGGCTCTACACCTTGTATTCCCTGGGCTCTAAGTAGATCCAAAATGAGTTGAATACGGAAGGCGTGCTCACCCTGTTCCTGTGCAATGGGCAAATATCGGGCTAACTCGTCTTCATTCCATTGGCGCATGATGCCGGTGATGTAAGCTCGAGTGAATTGTTGTGAATCTACATCGCGACCAAAGTGGGCGCTGATACTTTCTCTCATTGCATTGATGGCGTGTTCATTGGCGGCCATGGTGTCGCAAAGAGTGTCGTCCATATCGAGGAAAAGGGCTTTAAGCATAAGAGTATCCGGAGAACTGAAGGCAAGGCGCATCATACTTCAAATTCAGCCTTGCCGCTGGCTAAACTGTGCTTTGGACTCCAGATGCGGGGGGGTCAGGTGCAGTCTTCAAGTAATTGTTCACACAGCTGCTTGAGCTTCAAGGCCTCCTTTTCCTGCATGCTGGTCTTTACAAGTAGCTGTTCAGGAACTTTGGAAGCTTGTTTCTTAAGTTGTTGGCCAGACTTGGTCAGGCTGATTACCTTTTGGCGCTCGTCTTCTAAGGAGTGCTTTCTTAACAATAAGCCCTTTGCTTCTAAACGCTTCAGTAGCGGCGTTAAGGTTCCAGAGTCGAGGCGGGTGTGGAGGCTTAATTGTTTTATGCTCACATTGTTGTGCTGCCATAAGCTCATCATGGTGACGTATTGCGGATAGGTGAGACCGAGAGGCTCGAGCATAGGACGATAGGCCCTCACCATTGCATTGGAGGCGCTATAGAGGGCGTGGCAAATCTGTTTGTCGAGATCTAAAAGGGAAGTGGTCACGGAGATACCTGCATACGTGAGTTTGAGAAAGTATTTTGCACGCAAATAGTTTGACAGTGCAAGGTAATAATAATATTGTACACAATTAATTTGTGTGCAATATAAATTATAAATAGCAGTGGAGAATGCAAATATGTGGATCAAACAAAGTAAATTGTTCGCGGTTGTGGGTGTGGCGCTGTGGGTTTTGATGTCAGGGAATACAATGGCGACCGACTCGGCCGGAAAGGCCATCGATATCGACGACAGCACGTTTAACTGTATGCGTGATATGACAAAGGTGCGCGGTTTTTACGTTGACAACTTAAAAGGCAACTTAGAGGGAACTCTGGCGGTTGCAAACTCGCCTGAAGGCGGTAAATACCCCGAGGGCTCACTTGTGCAGTTGGTGCCAGGTGAAGTGATGGTCAAACACGGTGAAGGTTTTAGCCCGGCGACAAAAGATTGGGAATTCTTCGAGTTGGACGTCTCACCAGATGGTAGCAAAATCCGCAAGCGTGGGTTTGTGGATGTGGTGAATCGTTTTGGGGGCAACTGTTTTGGGTGTCACATACAGGCAAAGCCGCAGTGGGACTTGGTTTGTGAAACGGGCCATGGTTGTGACCCAATTCCACTGACAAAAGATATTTTGGCCCTCCTGCAAAAAACGGATCCTCGTTGTGAAAACAATGAACCATTAAGTGCTGAAGAGATAAAAAAATTAACTGCACTAAAACAAGCTTTGAGCGCTAAACCCTAAAAATAGATGACCGAGATAGCCGCGCTATCTCGGTTTTTTATTCCATTAAAGCTCAACAATAATACCTTCGTCTGCCGCAACACGCCCATCACAAACATCAGCATAAACCTCTGGCACACTGTTCAAACCAGAAACAGTTTTGAGTTTCAACCACGTCCGGCTTTTTTGTGCTGTTTCTGTAATGAAGCTTGATGTTTTTTGTTCGAATTCCTTTATTCCCCATTCCTTGATTCGTTTTTGTATATGGCCCGGCGCAAAAAAGAACTCACTACGACCTTCTTCGATGCCATTATTATCAGTGCGCTCTTCCCAGTGGGTTAAGCCAACATTAATACAAAATTTCATGTTGTTACCGAGGTGGCTATTGAGTTTACTTAGTACCTCGCTATTGCCCGACATGTCAACAATTACGGTGGGCAGGCTGGCGTCAACTTGGTCTAAAGAATCATAAGTCACTATGCTGTCGTAAAGGCCCAGCGAATTAACTTGTGCAAGGTTTTTAGTCGAGGTTACACCGACACTCTTGGGTGCGACATTGTCGTCGTGCAGCGCATAGGCGAGGCCTATGCTGGTTTTACTCGAAGCACTCACAACAATTACTTGCTCCGCGCCATACCAGTCATTGTCTTGCAAACTGTCCCACAGGCAGTAAGACGTGATGAACAAAGGTGACAGCAGCATTTGCTCATTGTCGGCTTGTAAATCTTGAGAGGCTTCTGGGTTGATTCGACGGTAGTTGTTGTAACCGGGCGGGAGTTTGGCTCTATGTTCCGCACCGTCAATAAAACGCTGTGTCGAAATATTAACGGGCTTCATGATGACTTGGTTGGCCGGTGGAAAGTAACCGTAAAGACGATCCCCCACCGGCAGGTCATCGAGGGTTGATTCGCATACTTCGGCAAAGCCCCAGACGGGAATGACACCCCAACCTTCACTATCGTTCCCTATTGCAGGGAAAAATTGCCAGTAACCAAGGAAGTCGCCCATAGCTGCGTAGGTAATATTGTTTGCAGTGAGTGCGAAACGAATGATGTTGACGCGTACTTCTCCGGTGTTTAGCGCAGTTTTATTGGTCGAGCTTTCGACTAATCGCTGAGTGGAAAAGTTGTCTTTACGAATTTGAAATTGAGTCATAGTTTAGTCTCCAGTGAGCTTAATTAAGTTCGGCCATAAATTCGTTCAGTTTCATGACGGCAGGCACGGCATTACTACGTATACGTCGAATGATGGCTTGTTTTTCTTCGTCGTCTTCACCCGCCGATTGCATGAGGGTGCTGAAACCGTCAAGTCGATCGCCCAGTAGCCAAGTGGCTATTTCTGGATGTTGGGACCAAGTATATTGGTTCATCATGAAGGCCGAGAACATTCTTATCCAGTCGGTATCGTGATTGGGTAGGGGTACAACTCCGCAAATGGCATTCTGTTTTTCTTCGTCGCTGTAAGTGGCTTCAATGTGGGCAATGAATGCGGCACTGAAAACAGGCTGATAAGACCGAACTGTTTGGGGAGTTATCAGATTGCCCTGGAAGATAGGAATGATTTTGACATTCGTGATGGCGCTGGACGAGCAATCGACATGCAATTCATCTGTGCTGGTGGCTAAGGTACCTTGTTCAAAAATAATTTGATCTTTTTCGAGCTTCACAACACGGCCCATGCGTACGATGTTTTTAATGCGTCGCAATTCCGCAAGTTCCATCTGACTGACGGTGGCGCCGTGAAACATTTTTGGGCGAACCTCTTGGTCGATACGAAGTAATACACCTGAATCCTCTAAGCGGTCAAATAGATCGGGGATTGATTCGGACGCTACAATTGCCTCCATTTGCAGAGCTTGAGCGCCAACGGAATCGCTGAAAAATTCGGGCGAAGTTTGGGTGTTGCGACGATCGAGCAGCCAGGCGTCACGCGGCATAATCCAGCGAATGTCATCAGGGTCTACGTTTTGTTCCAGCAGCCATAAGCACGCGTCGATACCTGTTTTTCCTCCACCGATAATCGTGTAGCCGGCGGGTGGAGATTTCACGCGAGTTAAATCATTGAGAGGAATGAATTGAACCGCTGGGTCGATGCTGAATTCGGGTGTGTGTGTCGATGGTACCGAAGTTTTTAGGTAAGTGGCATCAACGGTCTTTTTCTTCACCGTAACGCTGTATCGCTGACCAGTTGTCAAGGATTGGAATTGACCGTCACTGCTGTATTCACACATAGGGAAATATTGCACGCGGCCAGAGCTTAAAAACTTGTGACGCATTACCTCGTCGAAGTAGGCGCTAACTTCGGCACCGGAGGCCAGCTCATTAAGCCCCTTGTTCAGGCCTATCGGGTCAATACGACCTTTACTTAATTCGCTTGAGCTCACGCCGTAGTATGCGGAGGGCTGATGTAAAGTAACAAAGGGATAGGCTAGGTTCCAATGACCGCCGGGCTTAGGGTATTTGTCGACTATGATGATGTTAGCATCGGTTTCACTGAGAAGAACGTCGGCGAAGGCCATGCCGACAGCACCGCTGCCCACGACCAAGTAGTCTGTTTCTAATTGTATTGGCTTCATTGTTTGCGGCACCTTCAGTTTGCGAGTGTTTAATTTGTTTAAAAGAAGCGGTAGGCTAGTACCTAATATTAACCATAACGCTGTTATATTAAACATAACGATGTTATTCACTGTCAAGTGTTACTGAATAAATGAATCAAAATAAAGCAAAAATTCTTAAAGCAGCCTCGTCGCTGTTTTTGACTGGTGGGGCCGCTGCTTTGAGCGTGCGAGCGATCGCGAAAGAAGCTGGGGTGTCTACCATTGGCATATACAGCCATTTTGAGGGCAAGCAGGGTATTCTAGATGCGCTCTATATCGAGGGCTTTGGCTTCGTGGCGGACGCTATGGATGTTTTAAAGCTGGGTTTAGCCCCTAGAGAGGCCGTATTGCTTGCGTCCAAGAATTACCTGCAGCTAGCGGAGACGCACGAAGCCCATTACCGCTTGATATTTGGTGAGAATAACGGTGCATACGCACCCTCTAAAGAGGCAAAGGGCGTGGCTATCGAGGCCTTTTCGGGCTTGATCGACCTTGTGGGGAACGTCTATCCGACGCTAGTGGACGAGGCCGCCAGAGTTCGGGTGGCCTTGCAGGTGTGGGCGCTCATGCACGGCAGTGTCAGCTTGAAACAGCATGCGGTAGGGGAGTTGGTGGACATGCACGATTGGCAGCCGCGAGCGCTGGAGGCCGTAGCCGTGTTTATTGATGGTTTAAGTGCAGGAGAAGCGACTGGATAATTCAGGGTGCCGCGAGTATGCTCAAGTATCTAGGGCTTATTATTGTTGGTGCTAACTATAGAATCTTTTGTGTTTGTTACAGGGTGTCTCGCCTGTGGGTAATTCGCGCAGCAGCTATGTTTTTCTGGCAATCTTAGCGCTATGGCCTTGCACTTACCCGGTAGCCGCCGCTGAGCTTCCAGTGAAAACAGTAGCTCTGAATCCAGAAACTATCAACATTGTGGCGGGGCATTATCGGGGGGTACTCGAAAGCCCTACCAGTGGCGTTTTAGCAGAAATACACCAGTTAATTGCCGCCGAAACTGGTCTGCTCACATCCCTTGAAATTAGCCCTGTTCGCCGTGCTAGGCACACTTTTTTTAGTGGCGGCGCACACGGTATTTTTTCTGTATTTAACGAAGTTGAGCGGCCGATGGAGGTGATCTATAGTGTTCCGTTTGCCAAATTGAGTCGCTATTTATTCACCAAACACGGTCAACCTGTATTGCAGAAACTCAGCGATTTGAAAGGCTTACGACTGGGGCTCGTGCAAGGTTATATATACAATCAACTAAACATGGACCTTTTGACCGAGCAAGGCACGACTATTCATTGGGCAATAGATCAAGAAGCCAATTTAAGAATGTTGAGTGCGGGACGAATAGATGTATTGGTGGCAACACCCTACGAGTGTGTAATGTTGGCCAAGGCTAGCCAGCTGCCCACACCAGCCTATGACATTACTAGCCCAATTACCCATTATGAATTTTCTTACGCCTTTCATACCACGGCGCAAGGAGTTGCCCTAGAAGAGAGGTTTTCTGCCTCTATTCGGCGCTTGGAAGCACGCAATAAATTACAACCCCTGTCGAGCCAATTTCAAGCGACAATGGATCAGTCAGACTAGCTTTCCACTTCTTTTAAGCCGCTTCTGCAAACTGGGTTTCAAGATAAGCAATAATTTCCTTCGACTCATACATCCAGTGCACCTTGCCATCGGCGTTTGCGACACGCAAGCAGGGCACTTTCAGAGCACCTCCGCCAGATAATAGCTCCTGCTTGGCCTTGGCGCAGCGCTTGGCATCGCGAGTTTCGATAGGCAGCGACTGGCGTTTCATTGAGCGGCGTACTTTCACGCAGAAAGGGCAGGCTTTATATTGATACAAGGTGAGATCTTGTGCTTTGGCGTTTACCGAGGCTTGTATATGGCTGGCGCGCTTAATTCCTCTAGGGCTCGTGAGCCAATCTAAAAACAAAATTAATGAACCGACAAACCAATGAATTATACGCATGTGCTCTTCCTAGGACTTGGCCATTTCGATTGAAGCGGCGCGCGCAGAATAGCAGGTTCACATGAATATTTATATCGTCCTAGGCAAGCTTCCGCTGCAGGTTCTATTGCGGCCGGCGCTCTTGGCCTCGTAGAGGTGTTTGTCGGCTTGGCCGATAGCTTTTTTAATGTCGTCACCGGCATTAACTTCTGCAATGCCAATACTGACGGTCACGCGGGGTTTGGCTCCTGAGAAGTTCATGGATAAGTCCGCTAAGCCCTGATGAATTTTTTCCGCAACGAGGTTTGCTCCTCTGGCATCGGTGTCAGGCAGCATGATGAGAAATTCCTCCCCTCCCCATCGGGCCACCAAATCTCGCTGTCTGATGACAGACGAAAAGAGATCCGCTAGCTGGACCAGCACCCGATCGCCTATCTCATGCCCAAATTCATCATTGACCCGCTTGAAGTAGTCGACGTCACACAGAATAATACTCAGCTTTTTCCTGTTCTGTGCAATTCTGCGCTGTTCGTGCCGCAGTTTATTCGTGGCGTCTCGGCGGTTCGAAACACCTGTTAGGGGGTCGTATTTCGATAGTTGTTCATATTTCCGAGACAAATTCTTTACATGTTGGTAGGACTGTTGGCGAGAGTATTCATAGCACCCCGAGAGAAAAGTTATGGTTAAAAATGAGTATATAAGCCGCAATTTAAAGCTTGGAGTATAGAGCGTGTCTAATAACTCGTTCCCTGGATAAAAAAGCAGGGTGGTGATCACAAGTAGAAAGAAACCAATACTCACTAGCCCCTTTTTAAGCCCTTTTAGGAACAAGGAGACAGGGGCCACCATAAATATCCATAGTGGCCCAGTATTGTCTGCTCCGCCGGACTGCACGAGATAGAACATCAGCAAGTAGAGTGAATACAATATGATTGATGCCGATGTATCAATGTACCTAAAGGTGATTAAGATGTGGTGGGCGAGGATAAATATCGCGCTTGCGAAGAAGAGTGCTGTGGCGAGAAATATGTTGTCGTTGAGGTGGGCGGTCACAGCCAATATGCCGGTTATGCTCATGCCGACAAATGAAAAGAGCTTAATGATAATGATCTTTTGGCTTATTTCGTGGCTGTCGCTTGCGAACATGCCTTTTCGTAGATAGGTCAGTAGACCCTGTCGATTTGTCATCATAGAGTTGGCTTCACCCTTATAAAACGGTACGATCGTCCCATAAGTTCTTCGTTGTATTTCGATCTAATAGTTATAGTGTCACCATACAACGCTTGTGGTCAGGCCTCAAGATGTCTTCATCTTTCTAATGACTTTTTGAGGGTGTAATGAGGGATTTAGTAGCTGGCTTAGTGGAAATTCAAACTGTGATTTATTTTAAGAGCAATGGGGCAACTGGACATCAATGAATACGCAAATACGGATAAAAATCTCTGCACTCACATTGGCTCTTTTGGCCAGCACTCCTTTGCTTCCTGCGAGTGCCTCCAGCGCTTCCAGAGAAGTCTATTTTGGTGATACACACCTCCACACCAGCTACTCATTTGATGCCTTTCTAAATCGCAATCAAAGCGCAGACCCTGATACGGCTTATCGATGGGCCAAAGGTTTGCCGGTTATTCACCCCTACCATCGCGCTCGAGTGCAAATTGACACGCCGCTCGATTTTTTGGTGGTGGCGGATCACGCTGAGCTGATGGGTGTAATGCGGGCTGTTTATAAGGACCGGGCAGAGTTGGAGGACCTAGGCTGGTTTGGCAATATCAAGCGCTGGCTTGCGATTAGGGTGCTAAAGAACGCGGTTGATGAAGATGCAGGGTTTGGGTTTTTTCAAAAATTGCTGCCTCTTGCGGGAAAGAATGTTGGCGGCGACCCAGTTCTAGATCCGAATAATAGCATGCCGACCTCAGCGTTTGGGGACACCAGTAAAGTTGAAACTCGCGCCTGGGAGAATATTGTTGACGCGGCTGAGCGACACAACCAACCAGGTACATTTACGAGTCTAATTGGCTGGGAGTGGAGCTCCATCCCCACCGGAGCCAACTTACATCGAATTGTGATTACTCCTGACGGAGCGGAGAAGGCCAAGCAATATTTACCCTACGGTTCTGATCAAAGCCAATACCCAGAAGATTTGTGGCAGTGGTTGAGTGAAACCGAGATGGCCACAGGTTCGCGCTTTATCAGTATTCCCCACAATTCCAATATATCGAAAGGCTATATGTTCGCTGATACAACTTTAAAGGGAGAAGTGATCAGTGCCCAATACGCGAAAACTCGAGTGAGCCGCGAACCAATTGTTGAAATTACACAAATAAAGGGTGATTCGGAAACTCATCCGGTGCTGTCGCCTGATGATGAGTTTGCTGATTTTGAAACTTATACAAATTACATTGAACAGGGCTTAGCTGGCACTAACTATAAACCGGGCCGTGGTGATTTTGTGCGCTCGGCCCTAAAGCAGGGTTTAGCGATTGAAGCAAAGGTGGGCGTCAATCCGTTTAAGTTTGGAGTAATTGGTTCAACCGATTCTCACACGGGCTTAGCTTCGGCTGAAGAAACAAATTTTATGGGCAAGCTGGCGGCAGACTCAATTCCTGAAAATAAACTGAAAGATGAGCGTAACTATTGGCGCATGGCGGCCCAAGGGCTGGCCGCAGTCTGGGCGCCAGAAAACAATCGTGAATCCTTGTTTGCGGCGTTTAAACGGAAGGAAGTTTATGCCACAACTGGGCCGCGTCTACGTGTTCGTGTGTTTGCCGGCTGGGGTTTCAGTAGAGAAGATCTTAATAGCGAAAATTTTGCCGAGATCGGTTATCGCAAAGGGGTGCCCATGGGGGGGGACCTGAGTTACAGCGATGAGGCACCTCAATTGATGGTTCGCGCAGTGAAGGACCCGAAGGGTGCGAACCTGGATCGTGTGCAAATTATTAAGGGCTGGTTGGATTCTAATGGGCGGGCGCAAGAAAAAATCTACAACATTTCCTGGGCAGGGGATCGGCAAGTAGACGGGCAGGGCAAACTTCCGGCCTTGGCGAATACCATTGACGCTGATACCTTGAATTATACCAATACCGTTGGGACCGCTGAGCTGACAGCTTTGTGGAAGGATCCGAATTTCAAAAGCTCGGAAAAAGCGTTTTATTATGCCCGGGTTCTACAAATTGCGACGCCAAGGCATTCCAGTTACGACACGATGGCTCTACAGCAAGGCGCGGCGCCTGAAGTGCCAGAAAGCATTCAGGAGCGCGCTTATACTTCACCGATTTGGTATACACCTTAATTTGAGGCGGTTTATTCCGTAATGCTAATCCGCGTTCCTTTATACTCCCGCGTGGTTAGCCACCACCCCGGGCGCGCCTTTTTCCAACGATAGGCGAAGGCCCTCTGGGATTATCATTTTTTCATGCTTTTCGGGGCTGACCATAACGTAGGTGATTTCAGCTTTGACAATGGCTTCTCCCGTGCTGTGATTCAGAAAGTCGCATTGTAGAGCGTAAGACGTTTTACCAATGCGCAGGGTGTGAATTTGTATGGCAAGAACATCATCAAACCGGGCGGATGCCTTCCAGCTAATGTGCAAATCAACCACTTGATTGTCATAGCCGCGCTCAAGAAGCTCGGTGTAGTCACCCCAAATTGCTCGCGTAAATTCTGTTGCAGCGATGTCGACGAACTCTGCGTATTTAGCGTTATAAACTACTTTCTGCGCGTCACATTCAGAATAACGAACACGTAATAGATGCGTGAAGTGTTGAATCATTGAGTAAGGTCCCGTTAGTTATTGTTTGCCGGCGTCGTCGAGAGTGCGCCAACATGATTAGGTCTGTGTAGCGATGCTCAGCCTATTCTTGCCTCTGTGTTTGGACTGATACAAGGCTAAGTCAGCCTCGTTATAAATGGCTTGAGCATTAGTGATTTCCTGCTTCGAATGACAAATCCCAATGCTAATGGTGACGTGAATAAGGTTGCCGTTGGCAAGCGTAGTGGGTGTGGACTCGATTTGTGTTAATAAACGCTGGGCGATAATTTCGGCTTGCTCGGGTTCGGTTCTTGGCAGTATAGCCATAAACTCTTCGCCACCAACCCGGCCCAAAATGTCAGTCATTCTTAGCGTTTCTGCGCTCAATGTTGCGATGTGTTTAATAACGGAATCGCCCGCAGCATGTCCGAAGCTGTCATTGATCCGCTTGAAATCATCAATATCTATACACAGCACTGAAAATTTCTTCACGGTCGGCTCACTTTGTCCATACAACTTTTCTAATTGGGAGAAAATATGTCGGCGGTTGTAAATGCCCGTCATACTGTCTTTCATGGATAAGAGGAGGAATTTTTTAGATTTTCTATAATAGAGAGCAAGTAAAAATATAAGGACAGATAGCAGTGTGGCTCCTGCAAATATCGAATAAAGATAGAGGGAGGCTTGTCTCTCTTGATGTTCGCTTCGTTCTTGTAGGAGTTGAATTTCAATATCTTTCTTTTGTGCGCCTAGCGTCAGCCTGATGTCCGTTAGCCGATTCGAATAGAGATTTCTATTAATTGTTCGCATTTCCAAATTGTATTGAAGTAGTAGTTCGTAGGCGACTTGGGAATTGTTTTTGGCATTTTCAATGGTGGACTCAATTTGGCCCAGTTCCACTGCCCATTTTGTGTTATGCAAATCGGGCAATTCATTCAATATCATCTTAGCTTGCGTGAATGCATTGTCGGCTTCCTTAATGTCACCCATTAACACATTGCAGAAGGATATTTTTTTGAACAGTTCAAGTTCCCAATCTTTGGGGCCGCCTATTTCCACCGCGCGCTGTAAGTTGGGAAGCGCTTGGCTGCAGTTTGGTGATTCGGCTAAGGTCATTCCCAAACCATAGAAAGCTAGGAAGTGACTTTTGTTGAAGCTTATAGGGAGTGTAATTTCTTTATACTTTTCGAAATATTTGATCGCTAAGTCATACTTTTTTTGATATCGATAGGATGACGCGATACCAAATAAACTGGTGGAAGCGAATGCGGCGTAGCCTAAATCCTGAAAGTCTTTCAACGATTCCTTGAAATATAAAATAGCGTCGGAATAGGCTCCAATATCATGATATATATTGCCATAAATTTGATTTACGTAAGCAAAAATTTCCGGCCTATTTAGTGTCATCGCCTGGCTGTAGGCTTGATAGTTCAGTGTGAGCGCGCGTTCGTTGTTAGAGATGTTTACGTAAGCATTGGCCAGTTCAGACGTCGCCAGAACATAGATTGCACTTAAATTATGCGCGGTTGACAGAGATCTTGCGGCCTCTGAATAGTAGATGGCTTGATTGAAGGAAGAGCTATTGTTGGCATAGCGGGCCTGAAGGAAAAAGAATGTTGCTTTGGCTTTTTGATAGTTCTGGTTTTTGAGGTCTTCGGGGCCGGCGTTAAACAGAGGTTCTGCAGAGCTTAAACTGTGGCTCATGTCTTCAAATAATGACAATTGTACTTCGCTTAGAGCCTTATTAAGGTAATACCAACGCCGTTCCTGAATAGATAGGGTTTCAGGGGCGACTTGAATCAGTTCTAGCAAGGTGGCTTCAGTATTAGTGAAGCTGGCCTCCATAATTGAATTCAAGTTTTGTTTGTCCGCCCAGAGTGGCATGGACAAAAAAAACGAGGTGAGGAGTGTAATTAGGCTCCGGCAAATCATGGCAGAACTCTCTGTTTAAAATTGCTGAACGTACCTTTAAAATCAACGGGAGGCTTTACGCAGAGATTAAGCTATTTTAGGTGTACCGAATAAACAAATTTCTCAGTGCTGCAATAGGCTTGGCTCCATTCCACCGCGCGACCGTCGATATTAATGCTTGCTCTCTCAACCATCAGCACGGGTGCGCCCGCGGCTAAACCCAAATCGTCGGCATACTCACTAGGAAGTTGGGTGACGTGAAGCTCATCGCGAACCGAGACAATACTGATGCCGAATTTTTCTTGATATAAAGTATAAAGAGAATTTGGCAATTCAGTTTCTTTATCGATATCTGGGAACACAGAGAGAGGCTGAATCACCTTTTCCAGGATGGCGGCTTCACCCTTTAAATAACGCAGTCGAATAAGCTCAACAACAGGCGAAGTATCTTCGAGGTTTAAATGACTTTTCTCGGCCGCCGTTGGTGCTCGGCGCGAAGAGGAAAGCACTTTGGTCTCGGGGATCAGGCTCTCGCCATTGGGTTCGCGTAGTCGGAAGAAACGAAATAATGAACTTTCTTGAGTGTGCTCCGCCACATAGGTGCCTTTGCCCTGACGTCTATCGAGCAAATTCTCGGCCACCATCTGATTTAAGGCTTTCCGAACGGTGCCCTGACTGACACCGAGTTCGGCGGCGAGCGCATATTCGCTGGGCAGGGGTTCAGAAGGTTTCCAATCGCCTTTTACTAAGCGGCTAGTGAGTAGCTCATAAGCCTGCTTATAGAGTGGTTGAAAACTTTTGCTTAAAGACACGGAATCACCTTGATTGTTATTGGTCTGCGGTCGAAGTTCAACCCGCGGGATTTTTGTAGTATGGCGTCTGCATTATCGTGTTCCGGTCGACCTGAGTCAAAGGAAATAGCGGTGGCTGTCTTAGGGAGGTAGCTTGAAACTCATTTCCTGAAATGACTAAGGGCGGCCATGGCCGCCCTTAGGGTTAATCACATCAACTTAAATAGATTAGAAGCTGTGAGTGAAACCTACTTTCAATATGCGTCCAAAGGCATTGTGAGTATAGGCATCGTAGCGCAGGTCTGTTCTTGCGTAAGGTGCGTCTTCATCGCTGAGGTTGATAATCGAAGCTGATAGTGTGGAATCACCGTCGTTCAGCGCTAGCGTGTAATACAGGTCGTAAGTGGTGTGGGAATCCACGGTTGAATCATAAGCCGTGTCCGCAAAACTCGTACCGATAAGCACGTCGGTTTTGTTGTCTACGTAATCAGCTACATAAGAGCTCACTAGGCGAAGGTTATGATTGTCACGCTGGTAGTTTAAAGACAGGTTTGTCTTCAGGTCTTGCATGGGGCGCACAAACGTCGCGGCATTCATTGAGCCTACGGCATCAAATGCTTCCTTGCCCTGGAAAGCGCCTACTTCATATTCGTTCACGTAAGAAGCATCGAGGTTCAAATCCCAATTGCCGCCTAAGCCACTGAACTGATAGTTTGCGTTCAGATCGATGCCATTAGTAGTGATATCGGGTCCGTTGACATACTCAGTAGCAAGACGAGCAATTACTTGCCCACCCGCGTCACAAGTGATTTTGGCACTGACGCCACAGATAACACCGTCATTTTGGGCCGATACATCGCCAATCAAAGCATTGGGGCTCTCGCGCACAATGATGTCTGTAAAGTCGAAGTGCCAGTAGTCCAAAGTGATACTGCTGTTTTCGCTTGGTTTGACGATCATGCCCACGTTGAAGGTGTTGGCGGTTTCTGCACTGAGATTAGCGTTACCCGTACGGTCAACAGCCTTAAAGAGCAGTTCCTTGCCAATAAATTCAAGCGCGGTGCTTTCACCCGTGGTTTGGTTCAATGACGGAGCGCGGAACGTGCTGCTGGCTGAGCCGCGAAGGGTAAACGAGTCGCTGATGTCCCAGCGAACAGCCACTTTGGGGTCAACAGTGTCGCCAATGTTTCCGCCGTAGTCTTCATAACGCAGTGCCAATTGCATGTCGATATTTGAGGCTAGGGGTATTGCCAGCTCGCCAAAAAAGGCATAGACATCCTGATCAACCGAATCATTGTCACCCCCGCGCAAGAAGGTAAAGGCGCCGGCTCTGTTGCCTGAGGCGTCTGTGGCACCCGGATTTTTATCGAGGTTTGCTAGGTCGCTATAGACGTTTTCTAGCTCTTCATTGCGGTATTGGAAACCCGCGGCGTAAGAGATCGTGCCCGCTTCTATCGACATTAAGTCGTCACTAACAATGGCTTCGAATACGGTTAAGGAGCTGGTGCTCTCAATACCAAGAGTTCCTTTCATCCAAGCCAGTAATTCAGGATCGTTGGCAAGTGCGGGATCGTAAAACTCTGTACCTTCTATGGACGAGCTGAACGGGTTGTAATAAGAACAGCCGTTTGCGCCAGCGCTTACGCCGTCACAGCTTGCGCCACCAAAGCCCTGCAGGGCCGCAGAATATCGCTCGGTTTGGGTGTCTATGGTTTCACCATCCCAAGTGTTTTCAGAGAAGGTCAGCGAGCTCGTATAGCTAGCGCCATTGCTGAATTCACCTTCAAGACCGGCCATAAAGCGATACGTGGTGTGTTCACGACTGCCCACTTCGGAAGGGCCGGTCACCGCAATTGGACGGCCTACAAATATCGCGCCACCGCTGAAATCGGCCGGTATTGCGTATAAGTTGCCAAGACCCGGAAGGCCGCCCGTCATGATTCCTGGGTAGTTTCCAACAAAATCTAGCAATGCAGGGTGGTCTCCTGGCAGATAGCGATCTGGATCAGCTTCTAGCAGGGGTGGGTAAGATGGTGAGGTCTTCCAATTAGGCACGTCTGAATTCGCATACATCACCTCTCCAAACAGTGTTGTAGTGTCGTTCAGTTCAATTTGGCCTTCAGAGAAAAACTGTAGATGCTTCTCGTCTTCAATTGAGTTGCTGTAATTAATGAAGTCATAGCCACAGCGGTTTGAGCTCTCTAGAACGCCTCCGGCGGCTTCACACTCAGGGTCAACGACAAATCCGGGTCGCACACCGCCAAGACCAGCCGCTACGGGCAAGGGGGCGGTTCTTAAAATAGTGGCATTTGCCGCCGTTACGCCGCCGCCTGGCTCCAAGAAGGACAAGGGGACAGGAATAAACGCGGCAGGGTTACCGGTGGTTGATCGACCGCCCAGAATAAGACCTTGGGGAGCGCCGATAACGGCGAGAGTGGTATTACCTGACTCTGCACTTGAGAGGGTGTCAACACGTGGCAATACTGCGTCTAGGCGCTCACTGTGTGGCAGTTCTGTACGCTCGCGATAACCTAAAGAGGTGACTAAGTTCCAATTGTCTCCAGCTAAGCCCCAGATGGCGCCTAGATCGAATTCACCGTCACTGCCGTCAATGTCTTGGTAAGAACCTGACATTTCAATGCCTTCAAAATCATGACGGGTGTTAAAGTTCGCAACACCGGCTACAGCGTCTGAGCCGTAGGTGGCGGCGGCACCGTCTTTAAGCACTTCTATTCGGTTGATCGCCAACGAAGGAATAGTGTTGATATCCACAAAACCTGAACCGTCGTTCGCCTGAGCGGCGGCGGTCACCATGCGGCGTCCATTCATTAGTACCAGCGTGCGGCTGAGGCCCAAGCCACGCAAGTTAATGTTCGCCGTGCCTGCAGTATTACCTGAAGCAAACTGATTCGTCTGGTTTTCCGTACCACTGGAAAAGGTCATGCTTCTGACGATGTCCACGGTAGTGGGGGCGCCTTGTTGCATGAGGTCGGCTCTGTCAATAACGGAAACCGGGGACGGAGCGGTGGTGGAAGCACCTTTGATGTAAGAGCCAGTTACAATGACTTCTTCAAGTTCATCAAGAAACTCGTTCTGAGATAGAGCGGTGGGGCTAACAGTTGCGCTGATTGCGGCAACCGCAAGTGACAGTATCTGATTGCGATAGGGAATAGTGTGCATTGCTTCAAATCCTTTAGCGTTTCGATCTCTCGCAGAAAAGGGCGCTTTTTGCATTCAACGCCGATCTCGGAAGGGGGCGAAATTGTTTTATGGAATATCTGATTATTATTGGTGTACAGATTTTCTCGCTGTACGGTTTTCCATCAGGTTGGCGTATTTTTAGTTATTAGCGTCAACCGCAAACGAAATAAGGTTGAATTCCGCTTCTCTTGAGTCTAACGACTGGACGGTCATCACGGAAAATTTATTTGCGCTATATGTATCTATAAGTATGAGTGATGAAGGGTGCCCAAACACAGTTAAAGCTCAGGATTGGTTCCTAGCTTAGTATGGTACAAGACGGTGAGAATGCCAGCTCTAAGCGGCATTTGGGAGGGGGGCGCGAGGAGAGTCTGTTTTTAGCCGGCGCATGAACCGCACCGGCTGGTAACTTAGGGTGTTATGAGTTGCTTGAGCAGGCTAGGGTAGCCTTTACTGATTACTGTGTTTTTGTACACGCCTTTATCTTGAAGGTGTTGGTGGAATTCAGCGAGGCGGTAGCAAGGCACGCTAGCCATAAAATGGTGTTCTACGTGGAAGTTCACGTTGTTGGGCGCGAGAATCAGTTTTTCCCACCAGCGGGCAATGACTGTGCGAGTGTTTTGCCTGGGGTCTGGGTCGTAGAGGTTTGGAACCGAGGCGTGCTCGGCCAACTGCCGCAGGCGCACAATAATCATGTAGGAGGTAAAAAAGGTGCCCAGCCAGATTAGGTAGAGGGTCGGGGTAAACGCTAAACTTACAAAGAGGGCAAACACTCCCTGAATGAACAATTCTTTCACGAAGGGCCAAGCGAATTCACGTTGTTCTTTATGGCGGTATTGCAAAGCGCTGCTGATAACATAGTGCAGTAATTTGTAGCCTGTTTGGCCGGTGATATCGCGGATAATCTTACGCTTAAAGCTACTTTTTTCCACGGGGTAATGTTGGTAGTTTGGTAAATCTGGGTCTTGATCTGTGCCCGCCAATTTGTGATGTTGCCGATGAGATGTGGCGTAGTCTGTTAGGTCTGTGAATACGAGGTTAGCTGAAAAATATTGGCCAACAACAAAATTAAGTTTTTCGCTTTTAAATAATACTTTATGACCGCAGTCATGGGAGATTACCGCCAGAGCAAGCATACGGCCAGGCAGTAGCAGCAATAAAGCGATAATCGTAATGGCGTTAGTCCAGACGCTTACAATAAAAAACAAGATCAAGATACTGGCCCAGGTGTTGAGAATTACACCGAGGCCCCTCCAGTCGCTTTTGCGGCTAAAATAGGCAATTTCTTCTTTATTTAATACTTCACTAACTTTCATGCTTTGAATCCTTTTGGCTAGCGTATTGCCAGAGGCTGACTGAGTTGTGGTTCTAAATGTGCGGGCGAATTTAAGAAGTCGTACTGTGAAAACAGGTCCTGCCAGAATGGTCGGCATAAGGTGTCATAGGTTTGCATCAACTCCGTCAGCTGATTCCTAAGGTGACCTTTGAGCATGGTCTCGGGCAAAAGAGGGTCTATGGCTAAGGTGTGTATGCAGTTGCCACCTAAGATAAATGAATCTCGAAAACGCTGCGCAGTGTCTACAGTTTTGATGTGTGCAATGCTCTCATTCAAGGCCTTTATATGGCGCTGATAACTTTCCTCTAAGCCGGCGAGTGGCCACAAACCGTTTAAATCAATTGAGCTGTCGAAATGACTCACGATACAGAGCATGAAATCGTCTTGGTCGGAGAGTTGAGTAAGTAGCAGGCGTAAATCGGCGGTGTTCATTGCGAGATTGTCGGGGCGCACCCAGCTGTTATTCCAGAGGTGCCTAAACCCAAAGCGATAAGCTGCGCGCTGTAGTTTTTCGCTGGCTTTGCTTTTCATCGTGCTTGAAATTTGTAAGTTCAACCACTCTTGTTGCCACGGCCGCATGCGCTGTTCGCCATCTCTCCAGGTAGACACCCAATTCCGTAAAGGGCTTGTTGTGGCAGATACCTGATAGTGCCCACGGCTGTCCATTGTGATCACATCTCGCTTGATGAGCCGGTTAAGGTTTACTCGCAGCGCGTTTTCACTGATATCGAAGATGGCCGCTGTGGCCACGAGTGCTCGTACCGGCAGTGCCTGAGGCTTGCTGGTGCGCAGCAAGTCGAGAATTAACGATTTTGCGGTAACAGATTTCATCTTGGCTCTAGAGTCGAATATTACTGATATCCGAAATATACGCTATTTGTGTAATATTACAATATTTTTTAAGATATTATAATTGTGTAATATTGGTGGCCGATGTGGCTGTCATGCAGCCATCGGCAAGCTCGGCACTCACGCTCTTAAAGTAAGTGTTCGGCTTGACGAGGGGCGTCACTCCCGTGGGAGATTGAGGGTGTAGGCTAGAGCGATGGCGATATCTTACTAAAGGAAGCGTCTCGTGCGCCCATCGTACAGGGTGGTGTAAACGGGTATTTGTCGGTGATGTAGTATCCATAGACACCCTCTCCGTCGAAGCGACCATTACACTCGTCTAAGTTACCCGAGTTGGTAAAGACCCAGTCTTGCTCGTAGCGCCCTAAGGCTAAGCCAAAGTCACTGTCGAAGTTCTCTGCTTGATTGGCAATATCCCAGGGCGTTGGCGGCGTGCCATGAAGCGCACTTGCAATGGGGGTGCGTGAATTACCGCTATGGGTTTCATAGCCCGATTCGGCTTTTGTAAGTTGGCCGATTTCGTCTACAAACCAGTGTCCATATATAGGGAAACCGTCTGGCGCAAAACCTAGGAGTGGTGATCCTTTCCCGCTGGAAGGTGGGCTTGTTTGGTCGTTGTCCTCCTGCAGCGGATGGGTGATGGCGTGATAGTGGTAAGAACCTACGTAGCCGTGGCCAAAATACCCATCGAAAACGGCGGCCATGCGTTCTGCTATGTCATCCCAAATGGTATAGGCCGGCAATTCGAACCAAGTATTTTGTGGCCCGCAGCCAGAGGTGTTGCCCGCCGAGTTTGTCTGCAAAGATTGCGGGCCGCTTGTTACGCCGGGGTGATAGCAGAAACCAGAATCCATGGCGATGCCCACCCCATTGAGTAAAATTCCGTCGTAATCCATATGAGGGGGGTTTCTGGGCGTGTCAGCTCTAGCATCTAAATGTTCGGGGTCGACAGGAATATAGGTAACTTCAGTGTCTGTGTGGTCTATAGGGTTTATCCAGCCGCTTCCGTTCGGGCCTGTTACGACCACGCCAAAAGTATGATTGGGTATCAGGTTGGATGTTAGCCGGCAATGCGTAGCACTTTCCGGGTCTGTTGCCACGCTAACGTTGTCGTAGTCGTACATGTCTGGGTTCCAATTGGTGGCCACTACTAAGTCAATGGTCGCTAGGCTTAGCGCATCGCTGATTCCATTGGAGGTGTCGACCACCTCAAAGGAACTGTAGTCACCATCATTCGAATCCAGGGCATAGGCACGGCAATCAGGGTTTCGATTTAGTAGAACTGCATCTTTTAGTTGCCCATTGAAGTTTGGGTTGTCCGTATAAATTTCGTCGCTTGAGGGCGTTGTTGGTGACTCCGTGATATCGCTTGGCGGCGTTTCGCTTGTCGCAGTATTGCCACCACCACCACCTCCTCCGCCGCAGGCGGATAATAGTATGCTTAAAAAAGTTAGCGCCAGTGTATAAAATTGCCGAGGGTCCATTGATTTTCCTTCTCACTCAGAGGTTTAGCGTTAATAACGCCTTGGGCGGAATAAGGTTTACATCGGCATTAATTTCTTGTTGTGGCGTGTCTTATTTTAACAAGGTCTTATTTAGGGCGGTTTTTCGCGACTTCTCGCCCTTTTCGCCTGGCGAAACGCTCTGCCCAATTCCCGCCATTCTCCTGGTCGCACGCTTCTTCTGAATCGAAGATTATTTGTTGTTTTGGCGCCTTTACTTTCACGCCAATCTTTAGGAGTTTACTTTGAATGAGCTTGTGAATTGCTTTTTCATCTGCATTTTCTTGGCTTGTGAGCGTGTTGAAAATACAGGTTATGAGAAGGCTGGAAGGAAAGTTGGTGTAGTTGGCTTGATGGCTTAACCACTGAAAGCCCGGGGAGTCTTCCAGAAATGTTTCGCAGGCGGACGTCAGCGCTAGACGCACATTGTTGTCGATTTTCTTCTCGGTTTTACTCTGCGGTTTAGCCATATTCAAACACTCGTGTCGCTTGCTTCAATTCACCCGCAACACTTTTTAAATTTCTTACCGCTGCCGCAAGAGCAAGGATCATTCCGTGTGGGTGTTTTCACCACGCTCACTGCAACGGGTTTATTGATAATGCATTCCAGCTCAGCGATATTTTCTATCGCGCCCGCATCGACGGTCACAAGCGCAAACAGTCCGTTCTCAGCCACAATGGCTTCAACTTCTGCTTTGCGGGCTTCGTTGGCAACAGTGAGCGTCAAGGGATATTCTTCCGTTCCCTGCTTAATGACTCGGTTGGTATTAAAAGCATGGTTGATATGTTTGGGCTTATTTCCCGGGCGACCTTTGAAGAAAAATTTATCTGACATTGTGAATCTCGTAATTGACTTGTGCCGGAAACCAGAGTGATGTTTCGGCGCCCTGAAAGTAGCACTCGCTGAGTGTTTGGGCGGCGTAAGGGTAACAAAAATAGGGTTTTTTTGAAAGCAAGAGTAGCAGCTCGGATCAAAGCAGACAGGCGGCAATAGTCGCTCAGATCGAGAGCTCACGTTAATGTTATTTTCACTCTCTAGCTCATGTCACGCTGAGCCTCCATGGCGACATGCCGGAGGATGTCCGTCCTGCCAAATCAAATGATAACCATTATCACTTGCATTGCTAATAATAATCATTATCATTACGACCTAAGGTTTAACGCAGGAGTAATTACTATGAAGTTAAGGTTTTTATGTGGTGCGCATCGAGAGGAGCTTACCAAAAGCTCAGGAAGAGCTATAACTTGCTGGCAGGATGGGTTTGATACAGGCCAAATGTTCTATGAGCAACAAATGTGGCAGGAAGCCTTGCCACACTTAGGCTGTGCCTTTGAAACCTCCGAAATCATGATTACGACAAAAGCGCTTGAGGCGAGTAATGCTTATGAGTTATTTACTTCTTCAGCCTCGTTGCTAATGGGTGCCTTTGGGAAGTTGGGGTACGTCGAGCCGTGTCAAAATATCTATAGTATTACGGTAGATCGCCTGAAACGAGAGATTGCCAATAATCCAGCCGCTGAGGTTTTTATCACTAAGAACCTAAATGCGCTTTATCGGCAAATCCAAGAATTAGATATTTTGGCGGATCAGCAAAATTCTCTTAGTTCGTTCGCATATCCGCATACGTTTGCAGCGGTTCATTAACGGTTATCGATCTTGAATAGGGATCATAATGTGCGCATAGGGAGTATCTTTCCACATGACATAGGGAGCACCCGTTGTATGATCATCACTCATACCTTTAAGCATTTTTGTAGGTAATATGAGCATCAGATGTGGCCCTTCCTTGATAAAGTCTTCCGCCTGAGAGTGATTGGCATGATATGGCGTGGAGTTACTGACGCCGCCGTCTCCCTGCAGCATATAAGACAAACCCATTTTTTCGGTGCTAAAGGGGGCTTGTGCACCCACGGCTTGCATCATATTCATCCAGACTTCGTCATTGCACATAGGGGCGTTGTCGTCGGGCAGAGTTTCAGGCATACACACCCAGCCGTTACTGCCTTTGCGAAGTGTATCTCCGCGATACATGATAGTAGCGTCTTTACTGATGGCAGCCGGCGCCGCAGACTCAGCTTTAGCAATTAATTCTGCATTAGTTTCGGCGTGAATTGTTGGGGTAATGGTGATGGCGAGAGCCAAGGTGAATATCTTTGGCGCGTTTATTTTCATCGCAGATGCTCTTTGTGTGGGGAAAGGTTCTTCAAGCGTAGTAGAAAATTGCTGCGGTGTTATCTCATCGATGTTCTATTGAAGGCTTATTTATAAGGAGACTAAGTGGCCGAGTTGTTATGCTCATTTACTATATGTCTACTTACTGTATCGGGCAGGAGTGATAGTAGAAGAATTTCCTTGGCGTGTCGGGATTTTTCGGTCCGGAAATATTTATGAGTGCTTATTGATACAGGTAAAGGATATTAGCTAAGGTGGTTATTTTTTGTAACTATCAATGAGGGAGTTTATCTCTTTCGTGTGATCTGGGTCAGCTAATTTTTTATTGATTCTATCAAGTAATATTTTGTGGGTTCCCTTCTTTACTGCAAAATAGATATTTCCAATGTCTAAAGCTTTGGAGCCTAGAAATACTTCATCTTTAAGTCCAAGTTTATTCAGGATGTAAGTCGTCGATAGTTCAGAATGAATCACTGCATCTAATCTCCCTTTCGCTAAGGTATAAAAGTTAGTTTCAAGATCGCCATCTTTAGTGAAGAAACGATTATTTGCTTTTGCTTGATCAAATTCGCTGCCATAACTCCAGCCCAAGAGAGTGCCGATACGTAAGCCGTCTAATTCTTCTATGCTTTTTATCCTGGGATATTTCTGGTGATTAAAATACACAGATATTCGCTCCTGATAAAACGGCTCGGAGAAATCCAGTGTTTTCATGCGTTGATCAGTTTTTAATATGCCTACAATAATACTGTCGCCTGCGGCCGCGTGGTAAAGGCCGCGCTTAAAAGGTAGTGTTTCGACGGTGTAGGGTTGGTTTATGGCCTTTAAAGTAAGGTCCACAATTTCCAAGTACAAACCCGTATGCTGGCCGCTCTCGTGATGGAGGTATGGAGGATAGTTGGTGTAGGTGCTTATTTTTATAGGTTCAAAGGCGCTAACGCTTAAAGGGATTAAAGTGAACGCTAAAAAAATAAAGCGAGCGAACACTTTTTTTACCACATTGTTAGTGTTTGGCATATTTGTGACCTGCCTTCGAAGCAATTTAGCTAACTACGGTTGTTGACTGAATATAGGAAGCAGCAACGCTCCCCAAGATTTTTTAATATACCTGAATTCCCAATTCGCGGGTAGCTATCCCGCATGGCTCTGACATTGTGCTGTTTTCTCGGCGCTGGCGCCAGAAGATGCCTTCGAATGTTCGCGTCCGTGCGTTCAGCTCAATAAGAAATTCGATGATATCGAACGACTTTAGAGCATATCGAAAGTGCCGAATTCGATAACGTAGGCTAATTGGTTCTGCCCTGAAATATCATTCCATTCTCCTGCCGAACCATAAGGCCAGCTTGATAGAGCCATAGCGGCATAATCTTGCCCTGTGGGTGACACCAATGAATGTGTAAAATTATCAGGTTCCACGCCACCCGAACCCCACTCGGCGTTGGCTTGGTCTATTGGTTCGCCATTACCCCATAACCATGTGCCTTCATTTAACTCATCGCTAGCGCCAATCCAAGCATATATTGCGTCGCCACCATCGGCTGCAGTGCTTGTAATATTTGCATTCACTAATAAATCATAGACCAAGTCATTTTCATCTGCATCGTTAATTATTACTAAATGCCCTCCCAGAGATTCCGCATGAGCCTGGGCTTCAGAGAAGGTGGCCGCTTGTTCAACAACTTGATACGAAGAGCTATTATTGGTGTTTGCCAACAAATCCACAACATAAGCAATAGCACCACTAATTCCCGCGGTAAGAGAGCTGCTTGTATCATCAACGGCTGAAAGCAAAGCTTGAGCGGAAGCAACATCGTCAGCACCAAAAATGACTTCGTTTGACGCTATCTCGTCTGTAAATGAATTGGCCACAGCTATTCTATTATTTAGAGTGTCTAGATCAGAATTTTGAGAGCCATCCGCTATTTGTTTCCCAATTGAAGCTAGCGTTGCGGCTCCTGATGCCAGTCGTTCGGTATAAAATTCCAAACCTTCTGAGTCGGGAGCTCTTCCATACATTTGCTGGTACAGATTGCTTATTAGCTCGTTGCTTGGCAGCGATCCAAAGCTTTCACTAAATTCAGTTGAGGTGCCAAATGAATTCAAGGCTTGAGTTAAATTTGTGGTGGTGTCAAAGGCGCTGGCCCAATAGGACAAGCCTTCCGGATCCCCTGGGCGCCCATAGTAAACAACATACATTTGCTGCGCGAGATTGATAGAAGCTTGAGACGCCATGCATAATTCCCGTAAAATATTTTCAAAAAATCAGTATTTTGTAAGCGTGTACACGCCAAAAAAACCGAATTCTATATCCAAATAGCCAAAATTTCTAGGAGAAATAGTAGAGATATCTTCCCTGAAGTGTGCATGTCACTTCGGTGGTATCTTTTACTTGGATTGAATCATGAGAGGTCCTTAGATTAAGTTGCTATGATTTTGGGTGAGTCATTTGTCTTACAAATCCATGTGAATGGAGGGCGCTTGTAAGCTAGGCACATGGAGGCCGCGATAGAATTCGCGGCTTATTCGTAGCGACCTAGAGGCAGCGAAATGAGTTATGTTTTTTTACGCGGAAACTATAGGTCTCCGAGCAAATAGGAAGCGCTTACTACAGAGCGGGGTTGAAGATATCCAAATTATCCGCTAGCTCAAAAGGGAACGATAAACCTGCGCCATCCAAACCGAGCTCTGTACGCAGTGCTTTGTGTATATGACCGGGTTGGATAACGACACCATTATCATCTTGCAACAAGGTTGTAGGGTTAAGCGCTAAGGCGGCTTGTGCACTGTCAGTTGAACCTACGACCCTATTCCCCCAAGAGGCCTCTTTTTTCATGCAGACGACACTGCCAATGGGCCAGTGGTCCTTGCCGTCGGTACTATTGTAGTAGGGGGTTCTGGCAAAATCTGATGCTATCATCAGCGTTAAACGATCGGCTATGCCTTGTTCTTCTGCATAGGTCCACAGGTAATCAATGGCGTCTGCTAGATGAGCCAGACGTGGTTCGTGATCTTGATCATGATCGTTGTGTGTATCAAAACCTTTAACATATAGGTCACCACTACAGCCAACACCAGAGGCAAAAGCAAGTATGCTGAGTTGTATTTGGGTGAGTAAATCACTACTTCCCGTACCGCCTACTTCCACATCTTCTTGGAATGAATCAACGGCGAGTAAAGTGTTTGCGAAGGATTCCAAATCAGCGCCGTTGTTGAGTGCGGCGGCGTAGGCGGCGGCGTTGTTCCGCTGGCGAGGGAGTAAGGCTTCATTATTACTAAGCCGATTTAGGCGTTGTTGCTGCAGTGCGGCAATTTTTTCCATGTCACTTACATTACGATAGCTTTTACTTTTATCGACGTCGGCGACGTTAGGAATGAGTAATTCGCCGAGGTTATCAATGCCGTTTAGACGACTGTAGCGGACTAAGCCTGCACTGTTGGCATAGCCACCGAAATTGATATAAGACAAGGGTAAGTTGGGGGCGTAGGTCGCCGAGAATAAAGCGGGCAGTGAGGGGTAGCCTACCGCATTTCGACCACTCCAATTGTGTAAGATACCCACGCTGTGGGCGTTAGTCTGAGTATCTACACCATTAATAACAAGCATGTCTTTGTGGTACTTTTCAAACAAAGCACTATTGTTGCCAAAGGGCGCGTAGGGAATGTTGCCCGCCTTTTGAATGTTCGCGGTTTGCGACCAGCGGTTAATTTCAGCGGCACCTGAAATATTTATTTTTGGGTCACAGAAGCTGGATACATCCCAAGCGCCTGATACCTGCAAAGTTAAGAATAGGGGGCCTGTGTATTGACTCGATTGAGCAAACAGCGGTTTAGATAACAGTGGTATCCCTACACTGCCAGCTGAAATGGCCATCATTTTTAGTAGCTCGCGACGTTTCATTGTCTATTCCAATTGTGAAATCCCAGATAGACGGGAATATCGGTAGAGTGATTCATAGAATCTCTTTTTATAAGCGCTCTATTCATGCAAGTAGGAAAAATCCGTCATGAAATAAACCAGCATTGTGATCCAGGTGCCCAGCATATAATTTGGATCTTCAGCCTCATCGGATGAGATGTTAAAACTTTCACCGCCTTCGGGAAATTTGCAAGCCGATTCATCGCTTGTATTCCAGGCTCGCTTGGAAGCGCTTCGCGTTTGGCGGTCTTGCCACAGCGTCACCAATAAGTCGTAACTCTCGGTTAGTTCAATGCTGTCTAAAGCTAGTTCTTCACCCAGTAGTAAGGAGTGTAGTGTTTGAAGTTTTGCTCTTAGCAAGTCTGGGCCGTCGCTGCTAGTGGGAGTAACCGTGCGATCAATGCCGGCAAATAATATTTTGTCAGTTTCATTTCGATTAAAATCTAATACCACCGCAGGGCATGCCATGGCGAGTGCTTGCGCCTGTGCGGTATTGGACATGATAGCCGTCATTTGACGCATACGTTCGGTAATACCGTTTGAATCAATTCCGCCATAGTCAATACGAAAAGTGTTTCTAAGGTGTGTTGTATAACCTTCGGGCGATCTCCAGGTCTCTGCTTCGCCCCACCGAAAGCCCAGCAGGTGATAGGTTTTGTTTTCCAGCTCACGGGGGGTTAATAAACGCCCTGCGCCAATATTGTCCAAGGAAATTTTTCGCTCGCCATCGATACCGTTGATTGATTCGCTTGTACTGACTCTGAACCAGGGGCTCATTAACATATCGATTAGAAGTGCTTTCAATTGATAATCTTCAGAGAAACCGCTCGCTAACTGGCCGATCGTTTCTTGTTGCGCTTCATAGGCATCGAGTAATGCAGAGAAGTTAGCGTCAGCGCTGTTTTCTGGAGCCTCTAGAGCGTTCTGGCCCATTAGCCCAGACCACCAAAATTTAACCGTTGCGGAGGAAAACCGCGAGTCATCGATAATGTCTTGCGCCAGCCATTGCATGCTATTGGTATTATCTACCGCCTCTTTTCCATCAATACCAGGCTTGCGCATATCGGCATACCAAGTATCACCACTTTGGTACATGTCGGTTTGTTTATAAGTGCGAGGCAAGGCATCATTGCCCCCGGCACTGCTCCGGTAGCGTCCTTCGTTGCCATAGTTTTGAAAAACGCCCGCAACAGGGTCATGGATAGCATGACAAACTGTGCAAGCCGAGTTATTCATTGTGGGGTTGTCGGTGTCGGCTAGTGCTTCCGGGTCTGTTGTTCGGCTGGCTGATTTTTCAATGTCGAGGTCGAGAAAATGGTAAAGCGTCCAGCGGGCCCGCGCCCTATTGCGATTAGTTTCTGTAGTGGGGTAGCGGTTTAAAAAGGCCTGGGTATTCAGGACTCCTGAGTGTGGGTAGTTTTCAAAGAAACCACTGTGTGCGTTTATCCGCACACCAAACTCATCGCTGCTCTCATGGACTAATTCTGCATCGCGAAATATCTGGCCATTATTCTTACCAGGCTTAAAAACAGTGGGGTCCTCACTGTCAAATTGGGTATTGGCGCGAAGTATTTCTGCTGATTGAGGATTTACCATCATATAGTCGGCACGGAGAATTTCGGTATAGGGAAGGTCTTGCTCAATCACGTAGGCGATGAGCTCTAAGGGCGCGCGGGTCACGCCATAAGTTACTTTGCTAGACCACTCGAAGAAGTCACTTTGTGTGCCGCCACCAGCAAGGTTATCGTAACTCGCGTTTGTCAGCTCAGGATAAAATCCATCGCGTACATCAAGTGCTTCAAACCTTAAGCTTTCGAGGAAGGCATCTGTTAACAAGCGATCATTTGCCGAGCGAATGAGAAAATTGTGAAATCCGTCATCGCCCGTTTCCATCAAGCTGGCAAGCGCCTGGCGAAGACCATCATCACCCAACTCAGCTTGGTCATATTCCGCGTCACGCGGTAATCGTCCTGCGATAATGACCGCGGCACGGCGTAGGGTTTGCCTCGCATCTGCTAATTGAATGCCTGACCAAAATTCAGATAGTACGACGTCATTTGTGGCTTCACCTGTCAGAAGATTTAGAAAGGTATTTAATGCTTGGTATTCGCTAGTATTTGAACTGAATTGGGTGCCTCCGCCATGAGAGATTCCCTGTACTTTGTTGAGGATTATCGATTCATTATTATCAACTGACGCAAGATAGTCTTTAAAGACTGCGATATTGTAGGTGGTCTGTTCGCCCCCAATACCCGTCTCTCCCGTGTTGTTAAAAACTAGATTGGTATGGCCTGACAGGCCTCCTTCTATGTGACAATTTAGACACGCTGGCTGCAATACTTGTTGCTCTACATTCTCGACGAAATACTGTTCAATTTCGGTCTCGACATCAACGATAGTATCGATAATGGACAGCGCGGCCGTTCTGGAGGCTTCGCTATCATCAACATCGTCTAGTATTCGTTTGGCACTGTCGATATCGGTATAACTAAACTGCCCCTCATCTACTGCCTGAGTATAGGCGTCGGCCACTTCAAGCTTGTTGCGAAAAACAGCATCATCACTGCCGCCCTCTTCGATGCCATTGGCGACATTGAGGGCAAGGGTGGCCAGCGTCATATCACCACTACTGATTTTACCTACATAAAAATCTAGGCCGGCTGCGTCTGCATCTCGTCCAAGTACCTGTAGAAAAATATTATTGACGAGGACCTCATCAGAAAAACCTGCAAAACGTTGTTGATACTCATCAGAAGAGCCAAAGGATTCAATGATTTCGTTGAGGTTTCCAGAGGCATCGCTTAACTTGCCTGACCACCATTCCAACCCCCCCGGATCGGCTGGGCGGCCGTAATAGGCCACATACATTTCCTGCACCTGACCATCGTAGTCTTCTTGTGCTGTCGCACTAAGGCTGGTCAGTGCTATCAATGCTGTCGATAAGAACGCGAGAATACTTAAGCAAATTTTAGACGAGCGCTGCGCTAGTTTAAAAACAAGCTTGTAGCTGTGGGTTAGGAGCCGCTGGAGTAATTCTTCAGCCGCAAAGAGTGCTTTGGTGGCGTTGATGGCGAGGGTTTCCGGCTGCCGGTCTTTGATCGGATAAGCGTCGATTTTTTTGTGGTTTCCCCCAAAGCGGCGGAGTGCTTGTACAGCTCTGTCCACATTAAAACTCCAATGGTTATATGTTGGTTGTAAGCTAAAACGGATCACTGCCCGTTCGGTTGACACTAGAACAAGGAATATCGCTAGGAGCGGCGCAGCGAACCCTGCCCCTTTGCGCTTTACAGCGGGTGATTTATAGCGACGTAAGGCCGGAAAGCAAATTATACTTGCGTTCCTGTGAGTTGAGACGGCAGCAGAAAGTAGCTAGTGCTGGAACTGTTTGAGCAGCTTGTTTAATGTCAATGCTTGCGTTTCAAGTTCCAGTGCATGCTGTGCACTGTCTTGCGCCTCTTGGTAAAAATCTTCCGAAGATACTTGAATCTGGTTGGTATTGTTGTCAATTTCACTGGTCACTGAAGTTTGCTGTTCCGCCGCTGTGGCAATTTGCTCGGTCGAGGCCGATATCCCTTTGATTCCGTCAGAGATATCAGCGAAGCACTGCACTGTAGCACTCGAGTTTTCGACCGTAGTTTCTGCGAATTGATGGCACCCGTCCATCGTGCCTACGGCGGATTTAAGTGTGCCCTGAAAAGAGTCAATCATCGCCGAGATCTCTACGGTTGAGCTATGAGTGCGTTGGGAGAGAACCCGCACCTCATCAGCTACTACAGCGAAACCGCGACCCTGTTCGCCTGCTCTAGCCGCTTCGATGGCGGCGTTTAATGCCAGTAAGTTCGTCTGTTCGGCAATGCCGCTGATAGTCGCAACGATGGTGCTGATCTGTTGGCTGTTGACATCCAACTCCGCAATGATATCGCTGGCACTCTTAACTTGCTCAGCAAGACTAATGACTGATTCCCTGCAAGTATTTGCGGTTGCTCCACCGGTTTCACTAATGCCAACACTGATGCCGGCCGCCGCCGCGGTTTGTTCTGCGTTTCTTGAGATTTCTTGTGCGGCTGCTGCCATTTCAGTAACGGCCGAAGCAACAAGTAAAACCTGGTCTTGTTGGTTTCTCGAGCTCTCTGCGCGCGCTGAAGAAGACTGTTTGGTTTCACTTGAGTGAGAGATGACCGAAGAGGTTATTTTTTCCAGTTGTTTAAAAACATCGCCTAATTGCAAGAGAAAGGCGTCAATCTTATCCGCCATCGATGTCCTGATATGGGAGTCGACCCGTATCGATAGATCACCACTGGCCGCTTGTTCAATTGTTCCAAGTACAGCATTTGACTCAACGAATCGCATATTGCCGTCGTAGATGTAATAGCTTGAAATTACCATCGCGGTCAAAGCAAAGGATACATGATAAGCGAGTGGTGCTAACAGCCCCCACTCAGTATCGGCTCCCCAGGAGAAGATCAGTACCGATCGCCCCATAAATTCAGCGCCGATACTTTGGCAGTAAGTCAGTGTCAAATGATGCACGACAGTCAATCCAACAAACAGAAGTAATGGCGTAAAATCGCGGTAGCGAATCAAAATAGTAAAGCCAAGGAAAAACAAGAAATGTCCTTCGCCCAGGCCATTCGACTGTTGAACCGTTATCGCGAGCAGAGCTGCGAGTGCTGTCGCCATTATTATACGGGACATCGCGGAGCCTGCCATCATGAGATAGGTGATCAGGGCCACTGTTGAAATCAAGGTTCCACCGATCATACCCAGTTTAAATTGGCCGTGCTGCCAGGAGGTTCCGAAGGCAACAATCACAGAAAATACAACAATTATGCACAACAAAATTTTATCTGCAGATATAAAATCCTCATCGAACTTTGCTTTCACGTGGTCAGAAAGGTCTCTGTTATAGCAGACAAAAAGCGTATTCAGCATAGGTCACTCCAGTGGACTAAGTTTCAATGAATTCTTCTGCAAGTGTGTCGAGAGAATAGGTTTCAGGATTATAGACTTTGACCAGCCACCAGTTTCCATCGCGCCTCTCCAGTAAATAGGTGCGCCCTCTGTGGTTAATCCCAGTATTTACCACGCTAAAATTCAAGCCGAAATTACTTTTCAGCCGCTTCATTTGTAGGAGTGAGGGATGAAACCCCTGAAAGTTGGGGTGAAATTGTTTGGCATATCTGCTTGCCAACTTCTGCGAGCTATTCTCGTCAATATCAATAAAATACACAGTAGGCCTTTGTGATGGGTCGATCTCGTTCAGCGTTCTACTCAGACCAGATAGGGTGGTTGGGCATACACCATGACAGGCGCTAAATCCAAAGAAAATCAAGGCCTTACCGCTTTCAGTGGCAGGAATAAAGGGTAAGTCGATTTTCTTATCCACAGATTGAGGAAGCTGAGGAATGAGAATGACAAAGCCAGCCAGAAGCGCCCAGAGCGTGAGGCCCAGCGTCAATTTTTGGTGTTTGTTGAGCGGCTGCACATGTTCCTCTGGATCATTGAGTAATTTTTATTACCTAATTGTAGACCCGTATTTTTGAAGTGCACTGACTTTGGGGCAAGATTCCTAGGGATTTGGTGAAGTCCGAGCTTCGGAGCAGCCTTGGTTCAGGTGTTACAACGCCTATTCGATGTGGTAGGTAAGAGTGCCCCTGGCATGGATAGTAAGCCTGGGGTGGATGGATTTTTTGAGGATGTATAGAGTCGCTGTTTTGGTTGTTGCCTCGCTAAGATACTTGAAAAACTGGAGAGGCTTCTCCATGATAGGTGCTTGATTTATCTCAGCATTATTGGTTATTAGAAAAGAGTGCCGGACAGAGCTGCAGGAAATATCTTGTCAGCTCGAACGTTAATTAAATGAGATTACCGAAAATATATGAACCTGATTAAGCTACATGTCATTACCCTATGTTTTTTACTTTCCACCTTATTAGCTGGTAGAGCGCTGGGGGATGCTGGCTTAAAGTTATACACCATGGAGTGTGGCACTTTTGATGTGTCGGACATGGTAGATCTTTCCATCACAGGTGAATATGACGGGCAGCAGCTAAAAATGGCGAACCCTTGTTTCCTAGTTAGGCACCCTACGGGGGATTTGCTTTGGGATGTTGGGCTTGCCGATAGTCTGGTCGACAAGGTAGAAGGTGAGGTGAGTGGAGTTTGGCATGCAAAATCAAAGAAAAAGCTGATTGATCAGCTCGCTGAGTTAGGCCTTACCGCAGATGATGTTGAGTATTTGTCACTTTCTCATGCGCATCCAGATCATTCAGGAAATGCCAATAAGTTTAAAAATTCGACTTTTATTGTTAACGAGTTAGAGCAGAAATATATGTTCTCGGAGAAAATAAAATCCTATTTTGGGGCGGGTTATTCCGCATTGGAGAGTGCAAGAACGGTGACATTTCGAGAGGGTCACGATGTGTTTGGTGATGGCTCGGTGCTTATTAAGTCGATGCCAGGACATACTCCGGGTAGTTCTGTCTTGTTAATTCGACTGAATGAGGCCGGTAATATTCTTTTGTCTGGTGATTTGTATGTTCATGCAAGAGGCAGAAAATTAAAAACAATGCATCGATATAATGACGAACAGGCAACCATTGATTCTAGGGAAAAATTTGAGGCCATGGTAAAGCAGGAAGAAGCCAGAGTGATCATTCAACATGACAAGAATGACTTTGAGAGCTTGCCTCAGTTTCCTGCATATCTCGATTAGTGGACCCTCGCGGACCTGCCGATTCTGAGCCCAGAATCTCGGGTGGATAGCTTTGGCGATTGCGTAGTTGACGATGCTAACAATCGATCAGGGCAGTCACGGGTAGGGCTTTTCGAGTAAGTAAACTAGGAAAAGTAGAGCCATTGCAACTCAATGACGGAGACTGGTAGAGTATCCCGTGGGTTCGTTTTATGAAACGTCAATTTTTGAATTTCAAGCTTATCATCTAGCAAAATTCCGGACTCCATTTATAAAAATTAAATACTGTGGGTAGTTTCAATTATGTCGATAAGCGTTGCAGGAAGACCATTAATAATCGAGGCTTCATTGAATGGTTCGGCCAGTAAACTACTGAACCCCAATGTACCTTATAGTGACGATGAGATTGTTACAGATGCCGTTGCCTGTATGGAGGCCGGTGCTGCGCTTATTCACAATCACACCGAAGAGCCTATCATTGGCGGAACCGGTAAACTGGACGCCGATAGATACGCGAGTGCATGGCGTAAATTGTTAGTCATTAGGCCGGATGCAATTCTGACACCCACTATGCCTGTTGGCCAGGATGGGGTGCCGGTAGAAGTGCGCTACAGCCACGTGGAAAAGATGGCCGAAGAAGGTTTACTGTCACAGGGCCTTTGTGATCCTGGAACGTTCAACGCAACGATAATCGGCGAGGACGGTGTCTTTGCAGATAGTAACTATCTCTATCGAAACGATACACACGATTCTCGGTATTATGTCGAAACGTGCAGACGGTTGAATTTAGGGCTTAGCATCTCGATATTCGAGCCAGGCTTTCTGAAATTTATACTACCCTACTATAAAACGGGGAAATTGCCCCAGGGCAGTATGTTGAAATTCTATTTCGGCGCTTACCATTTACCCTTTGGTTTGCCGCCGACGTCTGCCAGTTTGGAAGCCTATCTAGGAATGATGCAAGAATGCAGTTTGCCTTGGTTAGTCTCAAGTTTTGGTGACGATTGTGTTGCTTGTGGCCTTGCTGAGGAGGCGATAAAAAGAGGTGGTCATGTGCAGGTCGGCCTCGAACCTTTTGAAGGTGATCGCACTCCCACTAATGTTGAGCTTGTAGAAGAAGTGGTCGCAATTGCCAAGCATTACGATCGCCCCATTGCTTCACCATCACAGGCTGCAGAGATACTCGATTTACCCGTTTACCCGGTCAAATTTCACTCCAAATAACGGAGAGCTTTTGGGAGCTAGGATGGAAGAAGAGAAAGAGTCGATCAAGAAGCTTCTAACACCGCCATTAAACACTCACCAGCCGGACTACAAGCTAAATACGATGTGCTGAAGCGCAAAGGAATTGAGATGGGCAAGAGGCAGTGGTCATGAGTAAGAGTGAACAATTATTACAGATTAAGTTTTTTTACACGGCATTTTTTAAAAAAGCTCATCGAGCCATGGCAGCTTGCTACCACCCAGAGGCTGAGTTTCGGGATGCTGTATTTAGTTTACAGAGAAAGGAAATCGCCGCAATGTGGCACATGCTGTGTGAAAGAGGTAAAGACATGGAGTTTGAGTTCTCCGTTTCTGAGCAAAGTGGACAGGTGTTGGCGCACTGGGAACCTGCATATACCTTTAGTCAAACAGGAAACAAGGTCCACAACATTGTTGATGCTACCTTCGAATTTAAAGATGGCAAAATATTTCGCCACAAGGACCAATTCAAGTTTTGGCGGTGGAGTCGACAAGCGTTCGGTGTCGGCGGCGTTCTCCTTGGTTGGACATCATTTTTTCTGAATAAGGTCCGGCAAGGTGCCAAACAAGGGTTGGCAAAATTTATCCAAATACATCCTGAATACCAAAATAGCAAGGAACGATAAATGTTTGTTAAAACTAAAAGTTTTTCCAGTGACGAGCTTGCAAAATTTAGAGAGTTACAGAAAAAGTCCTATTCCATTTTGGAGTCCGCCGCATCGAAACTTACCGGGGGCGAAACGGAAAAAGAGGTCGCCCACCAATTGGTAAAAGACTACTACGCTTCCGGAGCATCATCCTTTTTTCACCTTCCTGTGGTACTTTTTGGAGATAGAACTGCGTTGCCAGGCAATTGGTCTGTTGACAAATTTTTCCCAAAAAAAAAGCCATTAGAAGACGGCCATAGTGTGATTTTGGATGCATCCCCTATTTATGATGGCTACTTAGTTGATACATCATATAGTTTTTGTTTTGGTGATAATCCTCAACACCGTGACATGATGTTACATCTTTCCCAATACCGAGAATCTATCCTGGCGTCTGTCAATGCCGGCGAAGGGTTTAGGAAAATTGCCGAATCGGTTATCGATAATATGACGCGAGAGGAATACGAGTCGGTACATACCAAGCATATAGGTGAGGTGTTAGGGCATCGAGCCGTTAAATTAAGTTACTTGCCTTTTAGACCAAGAATTAAAGGGTTTGATGCTTTTACGATAAGTTGGTTTAAGTTAAAAGAAAAGCTGGCAGCAAGTGGGCTAGGGCGGCAAAGTCCGTTGTGGAATGCCTTGAAGACCTCTGACCATGACCCGCATGATGGCCTCTGGCTAGTCGAGCCTCATACCGGAAAAGACGGCGTTGGCGCAAAATGGGAGGAAATCATGGTGATTGAAAACGGGAGAGCGCGCTGGCTTGAAGAAACGCCCCCGCACGTTAAGCAGTGGCAGCAGATTGAATCAGGTCAAAGCTACCGCCCTGGTGCGTAGTTCCAGCTTCGTAAAATACAATTTATTAGAGGTGGGGGCAGGGCGAGTCGGTGCCTGCCCCTGTCCGGTGTTAGGGGTCAGAGAGGTATGGTAGATACGGAGGAGGACTTTTTTTCAGGATTTACATTTTCCTGTTAAACCCTAGGAAAAATGGTGGACCCTCGTGGCCTTGAACTGCGGACCTGCCGATTGTAAGTCGCAGCCGTTGGCCTCGAGTCTACCTAGGGCTAAGTAACAATAAGGCTACTTCACCATACCTTTTTTCTGTCTCCATAGCGTGTTAATAGGCCGGCAGCATAGGCAGACAAAAACATAATTGGTGTGAATATTTCGTCCGGCTGAATAATCCAATTTGCGACAGCGAATACAAGCAGCGCTACTTCAATTTTGACGAGGGATTTCCTCGAGTTCACACCTAGCATGTTGGCTCTGAACAGCCAGGGTAATTCCTTCCAGGTTTCTGCTTCTTTATCAATCACTGTAATTTCCTCTGTTAATGTATCTACTTCGATTTCAAACACAGAGGCGAGGCATTTTAGTGTCTCCAAGCTGGCTTTCTGGCCGTTCTCGACACGTTGAATGGTTCTAACATTTAAACCACTAAAGTCGGCTAACTGTTCTTGAGACCAGCTTCGTTTAGTTCTTAACTTTCTTACAATCATGAGTATTCCTCGTCTCTCTGTAGAGCGGATAATGCCGTTAATATACCGCTGTCGACCACGACTTTGCCCCGACAGTAGCCCGACAGTCCTATTTTAGTCAAAATGTAAGGCTGTGTTAGTCGCTGACGCTCACAGCTATGCCTCAGAAATTAATCACAGACATAGGTCAATACAGGATGCACATTGTTGATCTACAGGTTTTGAGGTTCAGTTCTTGCGTGGGGTGGGGTGCGTAAGTGATCTGGTGTTGTTACTCAGTATCATCATATTGGTCGACATACCCTCCAGCATTTTGCGTCTCGTTGAAATCCATTTCCTCGTCGAGCTCATTTGGCTCTTCCTTCTCCACCCCATAAACATGCGGAGCATTTTCTAACTTTGCGATCGCATCATCGAAGAAGTGTTCGATCGTAAATTCACATTCAATGTTGTACGCACCCACAGCAGCGTAGTAGGAGTAGTTACTAATGGCCTCTGGATATTCCCAAGTATCAATGCCGAGTCCCATTTCATTGCCACAAGAGGCACAGTTGGTGTCGACCTTGGATATATATCGGATGTATTCGTCTTCCTCGGCTTCAAGGCTGGTGTCTTCAATAAACGTAAGCGCCTGAGCTTCGATACTGTGCAGTTTGGTGCAGTGGCTACAGGAAAAGCTTACGTATCCACTAATGGTGACATTCATGAGGTGCTTCTCTATTCGTTAGGGCTTGCTAGAGTGTGTTGCGGTGATCTAATGATTTATGCGGTCTGCTAGCGTTTTGGAACGGCTGGCGAATTTTTTCAAAACTGAAAAAACTCTTTGAGGTAAAGGAAAAATGGTGGGCCTTCCCAGACTCGAACTGGGGACCTGCCGATTATGAGTCGGATGCTCTAACCAACTGAGCTAAAGGCCCTACAAAAAATGTTTAAGTGAGTACTTAAACAGCCCGCGCATTATATAGCTGTGCGCGGGCTAAAACCAGTGTTGGATTTATTGTTCGTCCAAGAAGCTACGAAGATGGTCTGAGCGAGAAGGATGACGCAATTTTCTTAAGGCTTTTGCCTCAATTTGACGAATTCGTTCACGCGTTACGTCAAACTGTTTGCCCACTTCTTCTAAAGTGTGATCGGTATTCATATCAATACCAAAGCGCATTCTCAATACTTTCGCTTCGCGGGCGGTAAGGCCTGCTAATACTTCGCGAGTTGCTTCGGTTAGGCCTTCGCCTGTAGCCGATTCAACGGGTGAGGTAATTGTGCCATCTTCAATAAAATCTCCCAAGTGAGAGTCTTCATCGTCGCCAATGGGGGTTTCCATTGAGATGGGTTCTTTGGCAATTTTCAACACTTTGCGCACTTTGTCTTCGGGCATTTCCATGCGCTCTCCGAGTTCTTCCGGAGTAGGTTCGCGACCCATCTCCTGAAGCATTTGGCGAGATACGCGATTGAGCTTATTGATGGTCTCAATCATGTGCACGGGAATACGAATGGTGCGAGCCTGATCCGCAATAGAGCGGGTTATGGCTTGTCGGATCCACCAAGTGGCATAGGTTGAAAATTTGTAGCCGCGGCGATATTCAAACTTGTCGACGGCTTTCATCAGGCCAATATTGCCTTCTTGAATCAAGTCGAGGAACTGTAAGCCGCGGTTGGTGTATTTTTTTGCAATTGAGATTACTAGACGCAGGTTCGCTTCTACCATCTCTTTTTTGGCACGACGCGCTCGAGCTTCGCCAATTGACATGCGACGATTAATGTCTTTAATTGTTGCGAGATCAAGGCCGGTGGCGGCTTCAATCGCGCGTAATTTGCGCTGCGAGCGATAAATGTCCATTTCCACATTTTTCAATGCGTCAGAATAATCGCGCTTCTTTTTAATGATTTCTGGAATCCAGTCTTCATCAATTTCGTTGCCTGGAAATTCTTTGATAAAGGTTTTGCGCGGCATGTGAGCGCTGCGAACACACAAGTTCATAATGGCCCGCTCTTCGCGGCGCAGGCGCGCTAGCATGCCACGTACAGCTTCATACATTGGCTCAAACTGACGCGGGGGCAGCTTGAAGAATTTAAATACTTCACCCAACGCGTCAAGTTCTTTGGCGGCTTGTTTGCTATCTCGGCCATGCTTGGCAATGACTTTCTCGGTCTTAGCATTCTGCTTGGTTAGTGCCTCGAAGCGTTCTTTGGCTTCTTCTGGGTCTACCCCACCTACATTTTCATCGTCGTCATCATCATCGTCATCACTCTCGTCGCCTTCTTTTTTGGCTTCAGCGACAGGTTTGATCACGGGAGGTGTAGGGTCAACATCGGCTGGGTCTAACCAGCCTAAAATAACGTCGGCTAGGCGGCGTTCTTCACGCTCAACCATGTTGTATTCGCTGAGAAGCATGTTGACGGTGCCGGGCCAGTAAGCCACAGCGTGCATCAGCTCGCGTACACCTTCCTCAATGCGCTTAGCAATGGCTATTTCGCCTTCCCGGGTCAGCAGCTCAACGGTGCCCATTTCACGCATATACATGCGCACTGGGTCGGTGGTGCGACCGGCTTCGGTCTCAACGGCGGCTAGGGCGGCGGCGGCTTCAGCAGCGGCAATTTCATCGGCAGAGGAATCTCCGTCACCCATCAGTAGGGTGTCGGCATCTGGGGCCACTTCATAGACACGAATGCCCATGTCGTTGATCATTTGAATAATATCTTCAACTTGATCGGGATCCGAAATATCTTCTGGTAAATGGTCATTAACCTCGGCGTAGGTCAGGTAGCCCTGTTCCTTGCCTTTTGCGATTAAATCTTTAATACGAGACTGTTGCTGTTGGGCGGTATCAGTCATTCGGGACCCTGTCGAAATGGTGGTGGATTGTTGGCGAAATATAAGCGCGGAATTATACCGCATATATGGCGTTTTATTCTAGGAATTCAAGAGCTATATAGTGATTTGTAAGGGCCTTTTGGTGATTTAGGGGCTTTTTAAGCCTTTGCCTTGGAGAACTGCGGCAACCAATTGCTCTTTCTCCTCTCTACTGAGCTGAGTTAAGTCTGATTTTTTCAGTTTTTCCAGTGACATAGCGCTAATATCTCGTCGCTCTTGGCCGCGCAGGCTCGCCAATGTATCGGTAAAAGCTTGGCTGAGGTCATAGCGACCGCGCTCATCTTCTTCCGCCTTGGCCATAAGTTTGGTTGCCTGC
>Ga0209081_1000138_pt1 | contig 40437 bp, 37 predicted proteins | sample GOMGulsemesocosm_4_FD_184636 | JGI IMG/M metagenome (GOLD analysis project Ga0209081, IMG submission 184636) | Methane-oxidizing microbial communities from mesocosms in the Gulf of Mexico - GOM15B Gulf of Mexico (SPAdes) (version 2) | ecosystem: Environmental > Aquatic > Marine > Cold seeps... | reverse complement strand
AGTCGTCTGACCCTGAAGCCGACGCAGAAATTGTCAACGGAGTAATAATGCAGTTGGAATATCAAGCGCTTACAAGCAACGAAGACAGCAATGGTATTATCCGTCGAACCATTACCCATATGGTTAAAAAGATAATCGCTTAATCAAGCGACCAGCCTTTGTCTTTGGACAATTGATTTAATTGGACTAAAGTAGCGTCCTTCTTCTCCCACAGCAATGTGACCCATTGCTGGAAATCGTAGCGAAAGGCCTCATCCTCAAAATAGTTTTTACCTTTAAACTCATCTGGAATTTCCCGCAGTTCAATACGCACCATTACATGGTTAACCTCGCCGCACAAAAACTCCCAGAACGAGGGCTGCCTGCGATTTGGATAGGCTATCGTAATATCAATCATTGAATGCAAACTGTCCCCCATAGCGCCAAGGACAAAACCCATGCCCCCAGCCTTAGGCAACAACAGGTGCTCAAACGGACTTTTCTGTGCCAACTGCTTAGAAGGGTTAAAGCGAGTGCCTTCCAAAAAATTAAACACGGCCACTGGCGTTTGTTTAAACTTCTCGCAGGCACGCCGAGTACTTTCGAAATCTTGCCCTTTTTTCTCTGGGTGCTTTTCCAAATATGCCTTACTAAAGCGCTTCATAAACGGGAAATCCAGCGCCCACCAACACAAGCCAATCACCGGCACCCAAATCAGCTCTTTCTTCAAAAAAAACTTCAACATGGGCACCTTCCGATTCAGTAAATGCTGCACGACCAATATGTCGGCCCAAGACTGATGGTTTGCCACAACCAAATACCAGTGTTTCTTGTCCAGAGCTTCCAAGCCGCTAACATCCCACTGCATGCCCTGAGTCAAGCGCATCCACCCAGAATTCACTGCAATCCATTGCTCGGCGATGGCAATTGCCACCTTAGTGCAAACTCGCTGCCAAGCCGCAAGAGGTAAAACAAAACGCAACAAGCTAACCAGCACCAAGGGGGGTGCAAACAAAAGTGTATTAACAATGAGAAGCACAAGCGCAAGAAGCCCGCGCAAAAAGGGAGGTAGAAAAGCCAGCATTAAAAGGAACCTGCATCAGAAATCAATTTTCCAAAGACTACCATAAACAGGAGAGTAAATGCTCTAAAATGCCCCAAAGAACAAAACCCTAGGATTTAAATAGTCCTTGATTGCTCGCAAACGCCGCCACACATGCCGCACAAATGCACGCCTGCCCTTTCGACTCAACAGGCACCAAATCTATAAGTTCGGTGGGAATTGCCTCCTGCATACACCAACAGCCCGCCGGATCAGCAACACCACAGTGATTGGCCTTCATGCAAATGGGGCAGCTCATCTCGTCGAAATGCTCTACTGACATGCTAAATTCGGCCTTTCATCATGTAAATTACAACTGATACAAGCAGACAAATGGCAGCCACAACATCGGCTAAAACAACTTTGTGAATTGCCGCGTTGTAGCCTTCCACCGTTGCCGCCAGATAAAAAAACGAGAAAATTGTCGCAAACGCCGCAATAAAAGCCAGAGGCTGCATTGAAGGAGTGAAAGCCGCGTACGCAAAAAACACTCCCAAAATACCAAACAACACCGCTCGGTGGCGCATCAATATTTCCAAGTCGCTACCCGAAATGGCCACTCCGTAAAGAGACTCTAAACGTGCCACCCCCGTAAAGCCGCTGACCGGTAGAATGTGTATTATCGCCACGACCAACAATAAACCTGTAATAATTCTCTCACCCATCTCAAGCTCCATTATCTTCCTAATTATAAGTTTTTGTCGCTATTAACGAGCCAAGCAATACAGACACCTCACATTCTACAACGCCGTCCAGCGACAATGAGGATACAAGCGTTCATTCAAGTACGCATGAATTGTTTGGCAGTCTTCAAATCAGCCAGCGGATTAAACATTTCAAAATCGAAATCTTGAAGAGGCCGACCAGATTTGACGGCATCTGGCCAATCGGGATTGGCAAGTGCTATTTTCCCCAATGAAACTATATCAGCTTGGCCAGACTCCACTAAGTAATTTGCATCGCTATCACCCCTAATACCTCCATTTGCAATCACTGGAAGGGTTGCATATTTTTTTGCCAGCGCCGCTAGAGACAAGCCGCCTTCGAAAGCAGAGCCCTTAGCGATATGCTCAGTAGTGTGAATATAATCAACACCGCAAGCCAAAACCGACTGAAATATATATTTGGCGCCTTCATCTTGCTCGGGCCACTTGTACTCAATATCATTAACCTTACTTTGGGAAAAACGGATGCCCACGACAAAATCTCGACCGACTGCCTCACGGACAGCCTCCACGATGTCTTTATATATTTTCATTCTATTGGCTAACACGCCGCCATATTCATCACTCCGATCATTGGTGTAAACCGTCAAGAATTGATCTAACAGATAGCCGTTTGCTCCGTGAATTTCTACACCATCAAAGCCGGCACATTTCGCTAGCCTAGCCGCATTAGCAAAACCGTATATCACTTCATTTATATCTTTTTGGCTCATGGCCTTTGGGACTGAATATTCACCTTCACCATAATAAATACCCATCTCCTCACCTAAAGGTTGTATCTCCGAAGGGGCCGCGTTGCCTTTGGTATACTTGTTGTATTGGGAAAGCGCTCCAGCGTGCATCAACTGGGCAATGATTACCCCGTCATTTTCATGAACTGCCCCAGTGACTTCCTTCCAGCTGTTCATTTGCACCTCATCACTTAAGCCTGGTTGGAACTTATAGCATTGGCTATAGAGCTTATCGGTGTATATCCCCTCAGTAACAACTAAGGCAAAACCGCCGTCCACGAAAGATTGGTAATAATCCTTCATCAATGGCCCTACTGTGCCGTCTTCATTGGCGCTTACTCGAGTCATGGGAGCCAGCGCTAATCTATTCTTTAATGAGAGAGTGCCTATTTTAGAAGGCGAAAAAACGTTTGATATATTACTTTTCACTTTGATACCTACACAGTAATTAATTGATTTACTGTATTTTACAGATAGCAAAACGAATGATAATATCGATATTAGTTGAATTATTATTAACATTTAGTTGAATATGGCCAAAATAAACCAATTAGAAAGTTTACGAGTACTGAAAGCCGTAGTTGAAGAGAAGAGCTTCACTCAGGCAGCGAAACAGCTCGGTTTAACAGTTGCTAGAGTATCTAAATCAATCGAGCGACTGGAACTGGAGCTCGATACCAAACTCTTTATTCGAAGCACGAGGCACATGCGTTTAACCGATAGTGGTGAGCGCAGCTATCAATACGCCATTAATTTGCTAGAGCAATGGCACGGACTCAGAGATGAGCTCGCCGAAACCCAAGCAAAGCCCATAGGAAAAATTAGAGTAAGCGTTCCAGTGAGCTGGGGCTTAAGTGTATTCTCAAAACTCTTAGCGAAATTCATGAGCACATACCCAGAAATTGATATGGACGTAAATATGAGCGACCAATACGTCAACGTCATCGAAGGTAAGCACGATCTCGTGCTCAGGCTAGCAGACACACTTGAAGACAGCTCTCTACTTTGTAAAAAGCTGAAAACCTACAAATTCATTGCCTGTGCATCACCCGAATATCTTGCCAAAAATGGCATTCCCCGAGCTCCCACTGACCTACAAAACCACGCTTGCCTGGTTTTTTCACAATCAGGGGACCACCGTAAGTGGTCGTTCACAAAGGACCATAAAACCATCGATGTTTATATTGAACCCTACTTACACTCCAATAATAGCGCCCTGTTTAGAGAGTCTCTGCTTGCTCATCGAGGCATTGCGCTGATTCCCGAATTCATTGTCGATGCAGATGTTTTGTCAGGCCATCTGGTGCCAGTGTTGGGTGATTACTCCAATCGAGCCCTTAATCTTTATTCACTGAGGCCCGAAAATGCGATGCTGCCTGTGCGGCTAAAGCTATTAAACAAATTCCTTCACAGTGAACTGCTGATTTAATTCACGCCACAGAGGCCTCCGTCAGCGCTCAGCCATTTTCCCTATTGCACCCGTCGATCACATAAGCGATACTTCATTTATTAGTACGATAGTACCACTTACGGAGTGGAGCGACATCCATCCCTAGCAATCGATCGGGCAAATAGTGGCAATAGATAAAGGCTTCGCATCATGATTCAACATTCAGTTCTTAAAACTGCCATCCTTGTGAGCGCGGCCTGGTTAAGCTTTGCTATATCGGCCGAGGACGACGCCATAGGGCAAGCTCTTTATACAAGCTGCGCAAGCTGTCATGGCCAGAGCGGCTCGGGCCTCAGTACGATGAATGCGCCTAGTATTGCAGGAATGACAAGTGACTATCTCTCACGTCAACTCAAACACTTTAAAAGCGGCCTGCGCGGCAGTGAAGCAGGAGATACTTTGGGCGCCCAAATGAAGGCCATGACAAACACCTTGGCGAATGATCAAGCCATCGACGACGTATCGTCCTATATATCAGCCATGCCAATTACAGGCCAAAGCGCGCAAATTACCGGAGACCTGCGCAGAGGCAACAATTTGTACCAAGGTAATTGCGGTTCCTGTCATGGCGGCAAAGGCGAAGGAAACCCCCGGCTTAACACCCCACGCTTAGCTCACCAAGATGCCGCGTATCTCACTCGCCAATTCAATAATTTTAAAGCGGGACTGCGAGGCAAACACCCTGAAGACCGCTTTGGCCGACAGATGAAAATGATGGCCAACATGCTGGATTCCCCGCAAGACTTACAAGACATAATTGCTTACCTGCAAGCGCAAAATTCTTCAGGCAACAACCCCTAATGCCGGCAAGCAAATTTAAGACGCGTTTTATATTGATCGCCGAGCTAAGCTTAACAATACTACTTGGCCTAGCATCGGCCGCCAATGCTGTCGCTCCTGGAAGCTTCACCTTGGCAAAACACTGTCCGCCTGGCTTTGAATTGAGCAAAACAAATCAATGTTTGTTGCGAAACCTCTATCAGATGTATGACTCTCTACAGGGTCAAGGCTTGGGCGGTTTAAAAACGGCACTGCCAGCTCACAGGGACGGCTTCACACCTCAGCAAATTGACTTGGGTCGTTTGCTTTTTTTTGATCCTTTACTCTCCGCCGACCATAGCCTTTCCTGTGCAAGTTGCCATAAACCGGACCAAGGTTTTAGTGATGGTAAAGGGCGCAGTGTAGGCATTGGCGGTCAGATGCTGCATCGCTCCTCACCCACGCTTTGGAACAGTGCATTCTTGAAGACTTTTTTTTGGGATGCCCGAGTCAAAAGCTTGGAAGAACAAGCGACTGGGCCGCTGTTTTCACCAGAAGAAATGGGCAATACCCCCAAGCAGCTTATGGCCAGTTTAAAGGCTGTACCTACGTATCAAACTTTGTTTAAAGAAGCGTTCCCGAAAGTACAGAACATTCAATTGGAATCGGTATACACCGCCCTAACGGCATTCCAAACAACGCTTATTTCCTTGAACAGTCGCTATGACCAGTATGCCCATGGTTACCATGAGGCACTGAGCGCACAAGAAATTGAAGGTTTAAATATATTCCGATCATTTGTCGCGCGCTGCTCGCAATGCCACACACCACCACTGTTCACTAATCAGGAGGTAGCCGTGATTGGGACCCCTGAGCCAGAGGGAATGCCCTTGGACGTTGGCGCCGAAAAAACCTTTAACTCCGAAAAGCTGAAGGGAGCCTTTAAAGTGCCCACCTTAAGAAATATAGCCAAAACAGCGCCTTACATGCACTCCGGAAACTTCGCCACCCTGCGCGAGGCTACAGAGTTTTACAGTGAAGGCCGAGGCCACGCCGTTCCCAAAGGCGTTGATATGTTATTGCACTGGCACATTGCCGAACCCGATTTAAGCGAAGACGAAATAGATCGACTAGTAGACTTTATGCACACCTTAAGCGACGAAAAGTTTACCCCTAAAACGCCCACGCGTATTCCATCGGGGTTACCGATAAACCTTTAACAATAAAAACCAACAAGTACGGGTTTGAACCCGCCATAGGAGAACAACAATGAGCACAGGTAAAATATTGAGCATTGCTTTCGTACTCGGCGCATTTGGCGCGGGTTGGTACATGGGAAGTGGCCAAGACGACGCGCCCGTCATCACCAGTAGCAGTGGCGGTGCAAGCTACAGTGGCGGCTACAACGAAGAGCCCCAAACCAGCAGCCAAGGTGCCGTAAAGAAACGAAGCGTTGAGGGCCAAACCCACATTGTTAAGGATGGCGAATCGATTCAAGCCGCCGTCAAAATAGCCTCTCCTGGCGACACGATTCAAGTGATGCCCGGCACCTATTCAGAAACCGTCTACATCGACAAAGACGATATCCGGCTTATCGGCGTAATTAAGGCCGGCGAGCGCGCCACAATGGATGGCCTAGGAAAACTCAACGACGCCATTTTATATTCTGGCAATAACATCATCATTGAAAATTTCAAAATTACTCGCTACAAAGGCAACGGCATTATGAGCCAAGCCGGCAATAACTTCGAAATTCGCAACAATGTCATTGTTGACACCGGTGTATACGGAATTTTTCCCCAGCTGGGCACCAACGGTTTAATTGAACACAACGTTGTCTCAGGTATTGAGGACGCGGCCATCTACGTGGGCATGAGCGACAACATTCACGTAGCCTACAATGAAGTATTTGACAGCGTCGCGGGTATTGAAATAGAAAATAGCCGTCACGCTATCGTTGAAAACAACTACACCCACAACAACACTGGCGGTATTCTCGCCTTCATCACCCCCGGCCTCCCCATTAAAACCACCTATGATGTGATCATCCGCAATAACTTTATCGTCGATAACAACACCCCAAATTTCGGTGCTCCCGGCTCTACGGTTGCGGGCATTCCCGCAGGCACCGGAATTTTGGTGATGGCGGCAGACGACGTCATCATCGAGGGGAATATTATTTCCAATAACAAAACAGCGGGTATTTTAATAAACGATCACGGTAGTGCGTCTAACATCACATTAGACCCAGAATCAGACCCTAACGCCGACCGCACGATGATTCTAGACAATGTGATGCTCAACAACGGCTATGACACCATCGATGAAATTAAGGCTTTCGCCCTTACTGAAATGCACACCGGCCCCATCGATATTTTCCACATCGGTCCCAGTGAGGACAGCTGCATCATTAATCGTCACCGCTACAAAACCGTGGGCATTGGTGATTTCACTGAATGCGATTTCACAAATACAGACAGCGTTGACACTTACTTAATTCCAGGCGGTGCAAAACCCCGGGTCATAGAGTCATCAGAGCGTGGAAAAATTGCCTATCTAGGAGTGTGCACTGGATGTCATACTTACACCGGCCGCATGATAGGGCCCCCGGTTAAAGTTATCCAAGCCCTTTACATGGATAACCCTGAAGGCCTAGCGGAATACATCAACGCTCCGATTAAGAAGCGCGACGACTATCCAGAGATGCCACCTCAGAATTACTTGGACGCTGAAACACGCAAGGCAGTCGCTGAATATATGCTAACGGTGACTCGTTAATTTTTTAGCGGCCGCTTAGGAGACAGCAAAGTCTTTAAGTGCTTGGCCGCTCAGGCGATAGCCCACCCACTCTGACTGGGCTTCGGCGCCAAATGATTCGTAAAATTGAATGGCGGGCTCGTTCCAATCGAGCACGTTCCATTCAAAGCGCCCACAACCCTCGGCCACCGCTTGCCGAGCAAGATGCTGTAACAAAGCTTTACCTGCACCACTGCCCCGATGATCTGGCGAAATGTAGAGGTCCTCTAAAAATAAGCCATTGCAACCTAGCCAAGTGGAGTAATTGTAGAAATACACCGCAAAGCCCACCGCTTCATCTCCAAGCTCTGCGATCAGCGCATGTGCTGTGGCTTTTTCTCCAAAGATAGATCGTCTTATATCGTCTTCGGTCGTCAGTACTTGGTCTTCAGCTTTCTCAAAAATAGCGAGGCCAGTAATAAACTTAAGAATCTGTGCGGCATCGCCTGCGACGGCAGTTCGAATAGTGATGTGTGACATGATACGGGCCCTATTAAGCGGAAGGATATAACTAATGTTTTTTAATGACTAACGCAATTGCGACCTTTTTGCTTAGATTGATAAAGCGCCTTGTCAGCCGCCTTAATCACTTCCTCCGCTTGATCTAAGACTTCATCCCGCTCAGCCACACCAATGCTAATGGTCACAGAAACGGTGCGAGGGGAAGGATTTTTACCTCGCTGGCGACTGCCTTCTTTGCGGTCACCAGGGCGATTTTTCTTGTCTCTCAAAGCGATCTTGTAATGCTCTATGCCTAAGCGCACAGATTCTAATTGCGGCAGGCATTTAATCAAAGCCTTTCGCGGGAAAATTACCGCGAACTCTTCACCACCATAACGATAAGGAATTCCGCCGCCCTCTACTTTGGCAATTTGTGCCGCTACCATTTTTAGTACATCGTCGCCCACGTCGTGGCCGTGGGTGTCATTAAACTTTTTAAAATGATCAACGTCGAGCATGGCAATAACATATTTTTTACCCAAACCTCGCAACTTTTCGTTAAGTGCTCGGCGCCCCAATAAACCCGTAAGATCATCGCGGTAGGCCATACTGTAGGAGCTGCGAACTACATCAATTACTAAAGACAAGCCTGCAGCGCTTACCATGACGGTTGAGATAAAAGGCTTATGTAACCACGCCAAGGCTATAAATATAGAGGCGAGGGAGAATACTAGAGCCATTTCAATATCGTGGGGACGCTTAATCGCTAAGACTAAGCCTACTAAAAACACCACGAGAAATAACAGACTGGAACCCAGCGAAAGCACATAACCTTCCATCGGCTTGACCACAAAATACTCTGCCAAGGGATGATAGAAATTTGCGCTGAAATGGAACAATAGATAAGCAGCACACAAGCAACACGGGGCAATTAGAGCCAAGGGCAAACCAAAACGATTCCACAAACCTCGCTCTGGCGCGATCAGTAAAATAAGCAACGCTAAAGGCAAGACAATACTCACAGCCGTGAAGGCAAACAGAGGTACAGCTAGTGTTAGCGCCGCCTGCATAAAACTTTGTATGGCCCAATAACTCACCATCAAACTCAATAGCGTGGCAAAGGTACGTGAACGATTAAACTGATGAGCCAGCACTAAACCAATGACGCCAATAATATAAGGCGTTTGTAGAAATAGAGCGGCATAGGTATCGGTGACTAATTCGATACTGGAGAGCAGTTGCCACGCTAATAAAAACAGCAGCAAAGGCAGCAATAACGTTTTAATCAGTGGTTTCATTTACCCAAGCCTTGTGTCACAACGCCGCTGGCGAGGAGGTCTGCCAGACGCTGCTGTTTTTCTTCACGACTAAGGTTCATTGCTTGCTGCTCCAAAGGCAATAACGGAGACAGGTCTAACAAAGATTCAGTGCTTGCGCTTGCACTCTGAGATGAAGGAGCCTCCCTCAAAATTTCTGGCTCTTCCGCGTCGGGACCGAGCAATTCCACTAAATGATTATTCAGTAGATCTATGGTGTCTTGTAAGTCTTGCTGCACAACTGTGTCGCCCCCTATGTTCGACTGCAGCTGGCGAGTAAATTTTTCAATGGTTTGATTCAAGCCCTCACTGGTTAAGGCGGGATCTGACTCCAACCAAGCCTCACAGCGTGAGAGATAGCTAGCGTTTAGCGGTGTCTCCGAATTCATATAGCCTCATTAATCAATAATCGTGTGGTTCCCGCCGGTATTAAAGGCAGGGGCAAGTCTACACCAGCGAGGCCACTTGCATCAGCTTAAATATGCCAAGACCCGCTGCAATCATTACCACTAGAAGGCCTAGAATATTAGCAACCCAACCATTGCGGTAGACTCCTAACAGCGACGTACGGTTCATCACCACCAACAAAAATATAGCCACTAAGGGCAATAAAAACCCATTGGCCGCCTGAGCGAAAATAATGGCGGCCAAGGGTTTACTGCCCAAGGCGGCAAACAGCGTACCGATCAATAGTACAGAAATGCATACGCCTCTGAAGCGCCAGTCGTCAAAGCGTATTGGCCAAGCCATTGCACCGCACACCGCATAAGCTGCTGCCAGTGGCGCTGTAATGGCGCTGGTAAGCCCTGCCGCCAACAGGCCAAGGGCGAAGCAGACCTTAGCACTACTGCCGAGTAAGGGCTCTAGTTGAGTGGCCAGGGCACTGGCTGAGAACTCCGCGCCGGTCTGGAAGAACGTCGCCGCAGAGGTGCTTACAATCGCCAGCGTAATCAAGCCGCCCAAACCGATAGACAAACCTGTATCCCAGCGCGATTGCCGCAGCGCCACATTTATTGGCACGTCGTTCGGCCAGTGCTCACGCACGGCCGTGGAATGCAGAAACAAATTATAGGGCACGACAGTGGTGCCGATAAGCGCAATAACAGTGAGTTCGGAGCCCGTCGGCAGCGAGGGTTTAAACAAACCTTTCAACAGTGCGGCGAAATCGATATCAACAAGAAACATTGTGACAAGAAAGACAACACTCATCACTAATACCAACACAATCAAGACGCTTTGCATCAGTGCATAACGCCCCGTGAGCAGTAGAAACCCCGCCACCCCACCTATGATCAAGGCCCAGATTGACGCCGATATATCTGTTAAAGACTCGGCACCGATGGCAGCACCGGCAATGTTTCCTGCCTCGTAGGCCGCATTACCAAAACCAATGGCGGCAACCACGAGTATGACCGTGGCAAGGTTCAAAGCAGGGTGCCGGAAAGCCGTACGAAGCGCCTGTGACAAGCCCTCGCCCGTCACCAAGCCCAAGCGCGCAGCCATTTCTTGTAACACCCATGTTGCCAACACTGAGAACAGCAGTGCCCACAAAAGCGTAAAGCCGAAATTAGCACCCGCGGTGCTAGCGGTGGTGATGGTGCCGGGGCCTATGAATGCCGCGGTAACAAGTAGCCCTGGTCCAAATTGTTTCACGCCTTATAACCTCTTATGGTTCTTATTATGGTTTACCATAAGCAAAGCATAGGGCAATGGGAAGCTCCATCTCGCGATGACCTATTCATTGTGACTTAAGAGTCTAGCTGCGGCATTGACGACGGCATTCACTTCCCCCACAATACCTGCGGTCACTTATTCAAGTGACTGAGCATGAGACCATCTCGCGCTCCACGAACAGGCAAACTCGGAGTAATTCGAGGACGCAAAGCCAGTGCCCAACACGAATATATATTGGGTCGAACGGTTACCGAAGGCCGCTGTGAACAGGTACGTTGAATGCAAACTCTATGGAAAAGATTCGGCTTTTGGGGCACAAGCGCTATTGCTCTTGTAATTCCCACAATAATTGCCACCCTATATTTCAGCAACCCTGAACTTCCGTTGTTCTCTGGCATAATGCCTAGAGACAATGTGCGTGACTATCAAAAAGTTCCGTTCAACAGTTTAGACGCAGCGCTCAACTGTGAAGAAGAAACTGCTGACAAATTTTCCAAAGATTATTTGCGCTCCACGGTAGACTGGCATTCCACACGTTTCCAGGAAAGTCGCAAGGTTTTCATCGTGGTATTAGACGCCCATATTGGCACAAGGAAGAATTTCGAAGCGGCAAAGGTATATTGTTACATCAACCCTAAAAGCTACCGAGTGACTTATTTCAAAGCCTACGACTCCAAGAATAAAGCTATGCTCTCGAATGGTATTGATATCAAGGAAATGCTGGCCTCATTCAAGTAGGCAAAATGTTTAAACGCCTTCATTGCAGCGCTGCTATAACGCGCTGCAATGAATATTTTAGCTACTGGCCTCTGCAAAAATCCCCTTAACACGCTCAATAGTCTCTTCAGAAGCTTCCGCCGGCGAGCCTGAATTAAAGGGAGGGTTTGGCGCATACTCCATTGCTAATTGAATCGTTTTCGCCAACTCATCGCCCGCAATCTGCGCGACCAAGGCCAAGCCAAAATCAATGCCCGCTGTCACCCCTCCTCCCGTAGCTCGGTTTCGATCAATCACATAACGGCCCTCACTTGGAATGGCTCCAAAAGCTTCAAGATAGGAGTGTGCAGCCCAATGAGTTGTTGCCTTATAACCCTCCAACAAACCCGCCGCTCCTAACAGCAGCGCGCCAGTGCATACGCTTGTAACCCACTGAGCCTTAGCCCCTTTGTCTTTAAGAAAAGCCATGACTTCAGGATCTGACATTAAATCTATAGTTGGCTTAGTGCCACCAGGGGCAAATAATATATCGGGGCTGTCAAAACAATTGTCAAATCGGTGAGTAGGTACGATAGGCATACCCGTGTCCGTTGGGATGGGAGTGTCTGTTTTCCAAACCACCTGAATTTCAGCGTCTGGCCACAAGCTCCAAGCCTGCAAAGGCCCCATTAAATCCAACGGGGTAAATCCCGGGTAGGCTAACATTACAATTTTCATAAAAACCCCTTATTGATGACCATAGTATTTACGTGGCCCGACAGGCACGAATATAGCTTACAAGCGAAGCTGACGTCATGTATGATAAGTTTATGTCTCAAACTGCCAAATCCAAAAAAGTCTGCTTCCTGCTCTACGAAGGCGTTCAACTACTGGATGTTTCCGGACCCGCCGAGGTGCTCTCCCAAGCGAACAGGGGAAGTAAGCAATTAATCTACGATATTCAATATGTTGGTCATGCGCCCGACGGAACGGTTATGTCGAGCGCAGGCTTGCCTCTATCGGTTGACCCACTGCCCCCTAGCTCGGAGGCCATTCACACCATTATTGTCCCAGGAGCAGATGCAGACGCACTCGGTGAAATCAGAAAAAATGCCTTGGTAATGCAGTGGTTAGATGAAGCCGTGACTAGAGCAGAAGTCACAAGTTCCATTTGCTCCGGTGCTTTTCTATTGGGTCAGCTCGGGCATTTAAACAAGCGCCGCGCCACCACCCACTGGATGGCAACCCGCATGCTGCAAAATGAATTCCCGAAGGCACAAGTAGAGCAAGATACGCTTTATATTCACGACGGAAACCTTTGGACTTCTGCGGGAGTTTTATCCGGCGTGGACATGATGTTAGCCATGGTACGATCCGATTTAGGTGCGGCAGCGGCCTTGGAAATAGCACGCATGCTAGTTGTATTTCTTATTCGCGACGGTGGCCAGTCACAATTCTCGGGATCAATTGATTTGCAAGCCAAGGCTGGGGAAGGCGAAATTGTCAATTTAATTGGGTGGTTAGAAACCCAGTTAGATAAGTCGATATCTCTTGAAAAAATGGCTGACTTTCTTAATGTTTCGGTGCGTACATTACATCGCAAATGCTTGCAGGCGCTTGACATGAGTCCCGCGCAGATACTAAGTGAATTAAGGCTTGAGCGATCTCGAACCCTGCTACACGAATTAAATATACCCTTAAAAACTATTGCTTATGAATGTGGATTTTCGACTCCCGAAGCGTATTCAAAAGCCTTTAGACATCGCTTTAATATCGCTCCGAAACGCTATCGAGATCGATTTAACCTTGACTCCCCTTTGCCCTGCGATGTCGTTTAGTAGAAAACTCACATTCTTCGCTAATGCCGCATAAAACCACTTAGCTACAGGGTTTTTCAATCAAGTGTGAGCTTCGCAATTAGGTGCTCAGCCAGAAAATCCATCATCACTCTAATTCTGCGATTGTGCTGCACATCCGCATGGCAAACTAACCAAAACTCCAAGTTGGGCAAGGTAAGATCTGGGAGAACAGCCTGCAATTCAGTAAACTCCTTAAGAAGATATTCGTGCGTAACCGTAACCCCTAGGCCCTTACGCGCTAACTCTATTTGCAGCGGCAAAAAGTCTGTCTTACTCGTGAATTCATTTTCAAAAACCGGCCAGCCTAGCGCTTTAATCGTTTTTATAAACTGCAAATCACGGTCAAATCCGATCAGCCTGTGATTGCTCAAATCTTGCAGGGATTTTGGTTCTGAAAACTCAGCCAAATATCCCTTACTGGCAACAGCTCTCAACTTTATATCCGGCAGGCGTTTTACCACTAAGTCTGGCTGTGTGGGCCTGAACATCCTCAAGGCAATATCGGTGTCCCTTTGATTGATGCTCGTCGTTTTGTTTGACACATCAATCTCAACCGACACCTCTGGATATTTTTGTTTGAACTTGGCAATGACGGCCGGCAAGTAATACAAACCAACAACCTCATTGGCACTTATACGAATATTGCCCGCCAATGACATAACGGTTCCTGAAGCAATACGAGTAAATTGCTCCGCGGCTTGCTGCATAGATTTACCGTATTCAACCAGCTTCTCCCCTGAACTCGTCAGTTTGAGCCCTTGAGTACTACGATCAAATAATGTTGTGCCAATCTCTTTTTCCAGACCAGCCATATGTCGGCTCAAGGTCGGCTGAGAGGTATTTAAGGCTACGGCCGCTTTCGACAAACTACCCAATTTGGCCACAACGGCAAAGCTCTGGATCCACTCCCACGGTAAGTTTTTTATCACCCCAACACCTCACCCATTGATTTACGGCCTAGCCGCTATTCACTCATGAATAGCGACGGCAAAATATTATCAGTTCAATAGTCAAAAAGGAATAGCCATAATAGGCTCTCACTCACAGCATCAATCACTTAAAAAGAGGATAGCGCTCATGTTTGTCGGCCACTATGCGGCGAGTTTCGCACTCAAATCCATTGAAAAAAGAGCATCACTAGGACTTCTCTTTATCGCGGTTCAGTTTGTAGATATATTATTTTTCTCTCTTTCACTCGGGGGGATTGAAAAATTCAACATCGTAGAGAACTACACTGAATCAACGCACTTTCAATTAATATTCATGCCTTACACTCACAGCTTACTGTCGACATTTGTATGGGGGGGAGTGATTTTCACTATGGCTTATTACCTGTATTTCAAACACATGCCAAATTCGAAAAATATTTCAATAGTGATGGCGACTGCCGTCATTTCACACTGGTTTTTCGACCTAATCATGCACACACCAGATCTGCCCTTAATATCAGACGATTCAATTAAAATGGGTCTGAGCTTATGGAACAACGCCTATTTGAGCTATCTCTTGGAAGCGGTTTTTTTACTGGCAAGCCTGTACCTATATATGAAATCGACATCTGGAAAAACCCTATTTGCGAAAATTGGCGCTCCATTGTTCGTCATGTTTTTGCTCGCAGCAAATGTCTTAAATATCTTTGGCCCACTTTCACCCGATGATAATGAGTTAAGCGTCGCCTTATCATCACTGGCGGCTTACGGCGTATTTGCAGTCATAGCATTTTATCTCGATAAAAAGCGAACTTGAATTAATGACAACACTGGAAAGAAGAGGAGCGGCGAATTGCCAAGAGATTAAATGAAAAGGGCCGAGTCAAATAGACTTTCCACTTGACTCGGACCAACACACCTTGGCTGAAGTTTGCTACAAGCAGAGCCTCAGCACTAAGGGTTTATCAACAAAAAATAATTTAAAGCTTGTCTGCGTTTTCGCTCAGGTAAGCCGCAACACCGTCGGGTGATGCATCCATACCTTTGTCGCCGTCTTTCCAGCCCGCAGGACACACTTCGCCGTGCTCTTGGTGGAATGCCAAAGCATCAACCATACGCAGCATCTCATCAACATTACGTCCTAGAGGCAGATCGTTAACCACTTGATGACGAACCTGACCGTCTTCATCAATCAGAAAAGAGCCGCGAAATGCTACACCGTCGTCAGTTTCTACGTCATAGTCCTGACAGATGCTGTGCTTAGTGTCAGCCACCAAAGTGTAACGAACAGGGCCAATGCCGCCTTCATTAACTGGGGTATTACGCCAAGCGTTGTGACTGAATTGAGAGTCGATAGAGACACCAATCACTTCAACGCCGCGCTCTTGAAACGCTTCAATGCGGTGATCAAAAGCCAACAATTCTGAGGGACAAACGAAGGTGAAGTCTAAAGGGTAGAAAAAAATTACCGCTTTTTTGCCTTTAATCGCTTCGGACAAGGTAAAACTGTCTACAATTTCGCCATTTCCCAATACTGCTGCAGCGGTGAAATCCGGTGCTGCCTTACCTACTAATACACCCATGGTAACTCTCCATTTAATAAATTGTTGATTGGAATTAAATTCGTCAATTGCGAAAGACTTAATTAATTGAAATTCTCGCTCTTAATAGCAGGTGGCTATCATACACCCCCTATCAACGCTGTCCTATTGATTTTCTATATGGAAACAATAGCTCAAGTTTGGCCGGCTCATCCTACTCTATCAACAGGCCTTTTATCTATTTCGTCAGCGCGGCTCAGCCTTATTTACATCTACAGCCTCGCGATACTGCAACTCAAGAGCGTTCAGCTCCTCATCGTCAGAATAGAGGCTTTGAGCCTCGCCCAATAAAACGCCAGCTTCATCCAATTGCCCCTGTTCAAGGGCCAGACCAAGCTTCATTAGGATCAACTGTTTCTGCAATATTTGCAGACGCACACTCAAGTCAATTTCAGGTAAATTGGCGAGCGCTGAATCCATTAAGACCTGAGCAACGGGTAGACGCCCTTCTTCCAAGGCTCGCTCCAACTTCTGGATATGATACAACTTTAAGTTTTCGATGCCGGCCAAGGCCTGTTCGTGCCCTGGGTAGTCAGAGAGTAGGGCTTGATAGGCGATGACTAGCTCTTTGCTCACCCCAATATCTTCGTCCAATTTAGGCAGAAGAGCGTTTATTTCGCTCATAGAAGATGTCGCAAGCAAAGCCTTAGGATTGGGCCTTTGCGCTAGTTCCAATACCACTCCTACTTCAGACTGGCGCGGCGTATGTTGCGGGCGACTCTTTAGAAGCTCGAACGAAGGGAAATATTTTTTGAACAATTCTGCGCTTCGGCTCAAATCAATCCCTAAATGACGTTCGATCTGAACCTGCACATTAATCCAATGAGACAGCACGATGGTTTGCGCTTTGGTATCACTATAAATGTAAGCACTCGAACCTAAAATTAACGCAAACAATAAGAGCCCTCGCGAGGAACGCCGCGCCTTAGGCGCTGGGGCTTGATAAGCCACCACGCGGTCTTCCTCGGTCACTGAAATGGCATCAGGCTTCGAGGTCGTCGGTTTTACTTTTGATACTGGTCGAGGTTTAGTACGTTGCGTGACTGCGGGTGAAGCCGGCGTGAGCTCGCGCACGCTCTCATGAACAGCCGTGGGGACTTCATCAGCGCTTAAAGCATCTTCAGAGACATCCCCTTTTGGGGCCCTGTTCGCCTCTGCCGCGTCAACTTCAAAACGGTTCAGGCGGTCTAACGCTTCCGCCAACTCTCGTCCCGACTGGAACCTCTGTTCTGGCTTCTTGGCCATCGCCTTATCGATGAGGTCTTGAAATACCATCAGTGCTTGGGGCAAGACAGGAATTGGGGCTGATAGGTGTTTAATCCCAACCGCCACAGCTGAATCAGCACTGAAAGGGACATGACCAAGCAGCAGCCAGAAAAACACCACCCCTAAACTGTATATATCTGAGCGGCCGTCAACAGGTTTCCCTCTCGCCTGCTCGGGGCTCATGTAATGGGGCGTGCCAATAGTAGAGCCCACCTGAGTCATGCCCGAACTCACGTCGCTTAACTTCGCAATGCCGAAATCCATCAGAACCGCTCGGCCACCCTCGTCGTGCAGCATGATATTTTCAGGCTTTACGTCGCGGTGGACACAGCCTTTACGATTGGCAAAATCGAGCGCTAGCGCCACGTCTTTTATTACGCCAATAACATCTCGCAAATTCAATTTGGCGCGCAGTGCCCGCAAATCTCGGCCTGGCACATACTCCATCGACAGGAAATGATGACCATTACTCACCCCCACGTCATATACAGTAACAATGTTCGGGTGAACTAACCTGCTGACAATTTTAGCCTCGCGAATAAAACGCTCACCAAAGCTGGGGTCGGCCGACAGCGCCGGAGACATCACTTTAAGCGCCACTTCGCGTTCAAAGCTCTCTTGAATGGCAAGATACACGGTGGCCATGCCACCTTTACCCAGCTCTCGAACAATTTTGTAAGCGCGAATATCCATAGAAATGGCCGTGTCCACGGCAAAAGGTGCTAAAGCCCGCAGGCTTAAAAATATCTAGTGTAATGAACCCCGCGCGAGGGATAAACCTTTAATAGAAGAATAAACTTTTCTAGAGGAAGTATTAGCGGCGTTTGCGACGGCGGCCGCTGTACCACATACTCACACCTGAGATGGCCAGCATGATTAAAAACAAGGCAGCAATGTCCATCAGCCAAGGGCCGAAACCCAATAAATGGCCACTATGAAGGTCCAGCAGGACTCGCTCCCAAGAAATACTGTCTCCCATATAATTTTGTATCAAAGTACGCTCATATTTCTGAGGTAACTTGACGGGCTTAGACGTGTCCATCGAAACTTCAGCGCTTACAGGTAGCCAGCTGAGCTGATCAATATTAATTTTGTAGCGCTGATTCTTGCTCGACAGGCACAGAGCCTCGCCACAAAGACCCAAATTTTCAACTGGAGCAGGTAGGCCGTAAGCTGAACCAATACGCTCCACTACTTCTCCTCGCTCACTGAGCAATACCAACTCATCGCCACAGGCCACAACGATCATATCACTGTGTGCGACAGCGCCCTTTAAGGTGCCACGACAATAGGCCGACTCTTCCACATCGAGATAAAAATAATCACGTCCCAGAGATGTAATGTAACGATTGCCAATTGCATATGATGTTGGTGTTGGCGCCTCGATACCATAAGCCTTGAGCAACCAAAGCGAGCGAACAGGTTCATGAAGCCCACCAATACTCGAAACGTGATTTAACATTATGCCGGTGACCGACAGCAAAATCATTATCAGCGCCACAAGCAAACCAATGCGCCGATGCCAGCGCCACAATACTAATCGCAAGCGGCTTCTCTTTGGTTTGGGAATTGAGTTTCGTTTATCGCTCAAAGCGAGGCCTTGATGATCCCACTTGAGTGAAAGGCGTATTGTGATGAAACATGAGCGCCAGAGTCGCCACTTTCTTAATGGCTCGCACCGACAGTGTGGCGCCAGTGACACCGTCTATATTGCCATCTAGGGCGTATTTTTTAGGGGTTTTGATTAAACCGAGCTGCTTGAATTGATCTGTGAAAAAGGGGTAGCGCACTTCGCCACCACGGCTTTCCCGGTACTCTAGAATGGAAATTTTTTCGATGCGATTATTTTCAATAATCACGCCAACAGTGATAGGCAACTCTTTGCCAACCTCCTCAAAGACCCAAGCCGTTTTCGAACCCAGCCCCCAATACCGCTGGCGAAGGCCGGCGTATGAGTGACCCAGAATTTTACCCGCACGATCACGCAATGCACGGTTCAACCACAAAGTTTGCAGCACCTTTTTAGGCTCGGGAAATGCTTGCGCACTAAAAACATTAGGCGCGAGAAAAACGCCTTTCTGCGCTTGCAGTGACACGGAGAAAAACAGTACTGCAAGAATAACAAAACACTTCATAAAGAAACCAGAAGGAGCCAAGCGGCTCCTTCATTTTCGTTGGATTAAAAAGACCAACCTAAACCTAAGTTAAAGCTGTCATTGTCAGCGCCGTCTTTATCGACGTTATTAGAGTAGTCAGCCTTCACAACTACTCGTGGATTCAACCAATAATTCAGGCCATAGTCCCAGGTTTTACTGTCATCACTGGCTATACCTGCGGTGTTGTTGTATTCGCTGTAACGAATAAACAAACCGAGATCATCTGTCACTTTATAGGAAGGCTCTACATACCAACCTGTTTGCTCATCGGTGCCCTTGAGCGCAAAGGTTTCACCTTCAATATCCCATTCTGCCCACAATGCACGCACAGACAAAGGACCTCTATTATAAACGGCATGAGCTTCCAGTAATACGCCGTCGGTGTCATCAATTGCCAACCCTTGCGTTAAATCAGTTTGATATTGAACGCTGGCTGCCAACTCTAAGCCCTGAATACCTGTGTATTTCAAGCGGGCAGTGTAGGCCAGATCTTCGGCTGAAGCTTTAGCTGATTTCTGACGACCACCGCGAATCTTACCACCATCGTCTGCCGCTAAGCCGCTGTGAATAGCGGCGTTATAGCTCAGGCCTGGGGCAATCTCGCCTTGAAACATCACACCTGTTTCCCACCAAGTGGCCGGAATGATATTTTTCTCTACTTTGTTGCGCTCAGTACCGTAAAACGTCTCTGGCTCGTGCGTTTCATTGATTAAGCCAATTGGTATCAAGAACTGACCGGCGACTAAGGATTGGTTTTGGCTGTAATCCCACTCAATGTAAGCCTGCTCCAGCTCCACTTCGCCTGGCTTACCTTCACCAGCCAACGAATGCTCTAACTCAAATTCGGAGAAAAATCGCAAATCATCTGAGAACTGATGGCCAAAATACAGAACAAAGCGGTGCGCATCTATTTTGTCCGTGCCGTCTTCGAAATGGTTGAAGTGATGTTCACCATAACCACCCAGTTGTGTCTTCTCAGCCCAACTAGCGCTGCCTATCGACCCTAAACCCTGACCTCCTTGCTCAATAATTTCGGCCGTAGCCTCTACCTTATTATCAGTTTCAGCCAACAACTCAGTGGTGACCACTATTTTTTGGTCTGTTTGTTTCAACTGAGATTTAAGCGCTGTAATTTCCGCTTGCTGCTGCTGAACCAACTCCCACATGGCTTCAATACTAGGGGTCTCGGCCAGCGCAATGGGAGCTGATATAAGGGTGGCAATGGCTAAAGTTAAGCTTGAACGGGTGAACATGCGTGGAAACTCCATAGGATATAAATTCAATGGAGCGCACTATAATGGAAATGATAATGATTATCAAACCGATTACGATTTAAGTTTGCGTCAGAAAAAACCCGGCCTGAGCCGGGTATTCATACTCGCTATATGTTCTTAAACACTTACGCTTCTTCAGACGCCGAACCAGCGGCTTCAGAGGCCTCATCAATCAAGGTTTTCAACTCACCCTTTTCATGCATTTCTGTCACGATGTCACAACCGCCAACCAATTCACCGCTCACCCACAACTGTGGGAACGTAGGCCAATTAGCGTATTGAGGCAATGTTGAGCGAATTTCTGGGTTACTCAAAATGTCGACATACGCAAAGCGTTGGCCACAAGCCATAAGCGCTTGCGACGTTCTCATTGAGAAACCGCACTGTGGAGCATTGGGTGAACCCTTCATATATAGGATCACTGTATTTTCTTCAATTTGTTGCTTGATGGTATCGAGAACTTCCATAACGCTTGTATCACCTTGAGAATTTGCTTGTCGCCATTTTAACCTAGCCGCCCGCTAAGAGCCAGTAAACACAGGGTAGCGTAGTAAAAATGGGCGCATTGCCAAGCGCGCGCTTTGCTTATAAGATGTGGCCTCTTTCAGGCAGCTTTAGCTGCCTGTTTTTGTTTGCAGCAATAATTAGTTGAGCAAGAGAATCATCATGACCAGTTTAATGAACACTTACGGCCAGAGAACGCTTACCCTAACGCGGGGCGCAGGCACGCGAGTGTGGGACGATGCTGGCAACGAATATCTCGATGCTATTTCCGGTATTGCCGTGTGCGGTTTGGGTCATGCGCACCCAGCTATAAGCAAAGCCATATCCGACCAAGCTGCCACCTTGATGCATGTTTCCAATCTGTACAATATTCCACAACAGCAAACGTTGGCCGATACTCTGGTTGAACTTTCGGGCATGTCTCAGGTGTTTTTTTCCAACTCTGGCGCAGAAGCCAATGAAGCCGCCCTAAAAATCGCTCGCAAATATGGCAACGACAAAGGTATTGACCGACCTATAACACTGGTCATGGAAAACAGCTTTCACGGCAGAACACTCGCCACTCTTAGCGCAACCGGCAATCCAAAAGTTCAAGCGGGCTTTGCACCCCTGGTAGACGGCTTTGTCCACGTTCCCTATAACGACGTTGATGCCGTACGCCGCGCCCTTAATGAATTTGACAATGTGGTCGCCGTTTTTCTAGAGCCGGTGCAAGGTGAAGGCGGCATTCAGATTCCCGACAAGCAGTATTTAAATCAATTGCGCGATATTTGTAACGAACATCAATTACTGCTGATGCTAGACGAAATACAAACGGGGATAGGACGCACGGGGAAATTCTTTGCTTATCAGCACAACGGCATTATTCCCGACGTACTAACCACAGCCAAAGGGCTTGGCAATGGCATGCCCATTGGTGCCTGCTTAGTACAGGGCGCAGCTGTGAATGTGCTGCAAGCGGGCAACCATGGCTCTACCTTTGGCGGCAATCCGCTCGCATGTAGTGCCGCCATCGCAGTGCTGAATGAATTACAAACGGGCAATTATTTACAACGTGCCAGCAAATTAGGCAAGCAGTTAATTGACGGTTTCAAGCAGCGCTTAAAAACCTGTGAAAAAGTGCAAGATATTCGCGGTATGGGTTTGCTTGTAGGAATTGAACTGGATAGCGAGTGCAGTGAAATTATTGCACTTGCCCGAGCCAAAGGCTTGCTCATCAACGTTACAGCCGGAAATATTGTCCGCCTATTGCCTCCGCTCATTTTGAGCGACATAGAGGCGGAAGAACTCATCGACACTCTTAGCGTTTTAATTGAAAATTTCTAAACGGGAACGGCTACTATGAGCACAAGACACTTTCTTACTCTGCTTGATCTATCACAAAAAGAACTCGCAGACTTAATTGATCGCGCAGTCGAGCTAAAAGCCCTGCATCAACAAGAGTCGGACAGCTCGCCGTACCCGAATAAAGTTCTGGGTATGGTGTTTGAGAAATCCTCAACCCGCACCCGCATTTCCTTTGAAGCAGGCATGACACACCTAGGTGGTAGTGCAATATTTTTGTCGTCGCGAGATACCCAATTGGGCCGCGGCGAGCCCATTGAAGATTCCGCTAGGGTAATGTCGCGCATGGTGGATTTAATCATGGTGCGAACCTTTGAGCATGAAAAAATTCAACGCTTTGCAGAGCATTCAAAAGTACCGGTGATCAATGCCCTAACCGACGACTATCACCCCTGCCAACTGCTGGCCGACATGCAAACATTTACCGAACACCGCGGCAGCATAGAAGGTAAAACGGTCACTTGGGTTGGCGATGGCAACAACATGTGTAACTCTTACATCAACGCTGCCCGTCAGTTTAACTTTGAGTTGAAAATTGCCTGCCCCGAGGGTTTCGACCCAATGAGTAGCCTCTTGGTAGACAATAAAGATCGCGTCCAAGTGATGCGAGACCCAATTGCCGCTACCCGAGATTCCGACTTGGTAATAACTGACACTTGGGCCTCTATGGGACAGGAAGACGAAAAGCGAGCCAGAGAGGAAGCTTTTGCAGGTTTTCAGGTTAACCACGAACTAATGTCTTACGCCCACAATGATGCATTATTTATGCACTGCTTACCGGCCTACCGTGATCTGGAAGTGAGCGCTAAATTATTGGACGATAAAGATTCTGTAGTCTGGGACGAAGCTGAGAACCGGCTGCACGCACAAAAGGCTCTTATGGAATTTTTACTAGAAAGTTAATTTTCTATTTATACCACAATCAAAGAAGTACTAATGAGCCATGCGATGAGCGCGCCAATACACATTGACAATATTACCTGTGCTTACGACTCGCACACAGTTGTGGAATCTTTGTCTTTCACCATGAACAGTGGCGACATCTGCTGCTTATTAGGACCTTCTGGTTGCGGAAAGACTACGGTGCTGAGAGCTATTGCAGGCTTTCAGCCTCTATTGGCAGGTAACATTACGATTCAAGGCAAGTCGCTATCAGCCCTAAATCACACCGTGCCACCAGAGAAAAGACGAGTGGGCATGGTGTTTCAAGATTACGCCTTATTTCCTCATCTCTCGGTTTGCGACAACATCACATTCGGCCTACGCAATAAAACCGCCCTGGAAAAAGAACGGGTGTGCAATGAAATGCTGTCGCTGGTAAAGCTGAAAGACTTAGGGCATCGCTTTCCCCATGAATTATCGGGTGGCCAACAACAGCGAGTAGCTCTCGCCCGCTCACTGGCACCCGAGCCCGATCTATTGCTGCTTGATGAACCATTTTCCAGCCTAGACGTAGACCTGCGGCGCAGCTTAGCGCTGGAAGTAAGGGAGATTTTAAAATCTAGAAACATCAGCGCCATCATAGTCACTCACGACCAAGAAGAAGCTTTTGCCATCGCCGACCGCATAGGCGTTATTAACTTTGGCCATATCCAACAGTGGGACACGCCTTTTAATCTCTATCACGAGCCGGCTACCCGCTTTGTTGCTGACTTCATTGGTCAGGGAGTATTTCTACCAGGGCAGGCAATTACGCAAAATTCAGTTTCTACTGAACTTGGGGAAATCAGTGGTAATCGCTGCTATGACTGGCTGCCAAAAACGCCCGTTGACGTGCTCTTGAGGCCCGATGATGTTATTCACGATGATAGTAGTCAAAGTCGCGCGGAGGTTGTGAATAAGATTTTTGCTGGCACCTCAACTCTCTATACTTTGCGCTTGCCAACGGGTAGCTTAATAGAGTCAGCATTTCCCAGCCACCACGACTACAACATTGGCGATCGCGTGGGCATTCGTATTGAAGCTGACCACCTGATTGCTTTCTTATAGGGGTAAGTTCAAGCGTCTTCAAGAGCGGTCACAGCTTAGGCGACAGCAGAATAATTCCCCAAACAAGTAATACGAGCATCATGGCGATAAACACCGCCGATGAACCCATGTCTTTTGCTTGACCGCTGAGGGGGTGGCGCTCTAGTCCTATCCGATCCACCACCGCCTCAATAGAAGAGTTGATCAATTCCACAATCAACACTAAAAACAAACTGGCCACCAGTATGGCGCGCTCGACAGCACTCACCTCGAACCAAAAGGCGGCCGGCAATAACACACACAAGGCCGACAATTCATGGCGAAAGGCGGCCTCTTGTTGAAACGCGGCCTTCAAACCCAAAAAAGAGTAATTTAGAGCATTCCAAAAGTGCGTAAATCCCTTACTTTTATACGATTTTGACACGGGTTCTTTCCTATCTATGAGCCATATGAAGGCATTCGCGACACTAAATGTGGTATGCATGCCGTCTTTTGAACAGCATATGATGTGCTTTCGTCAAAGAGAGCTATATAGGACCACCTAAACATAAGAAAAAATTATAACGCAAGAAATTGAGGGTTTATACACGCACTATTCAATCTCCCGCAGAGACCATATGCACTTCCTGATTAGTAGCTACTGACATTCACGGTTACACACATTTTATCCACAGTTAACCCCCAGCTTTATAACCTTGCAAAACCGATCAAACCGCATTATCTTGTACCTCGAGTTCGGAAAACCCCAACATGTAGGGGTTCAGCTTGAATACATCAAGTTAACACCAAGCTGAAACAAGAGCCTGTAAGCGCCTGAATTTGAAGGAAAAGCCCACAAGTTCCAGCCGCGACCAAATGCACTGTAAGTCCCTTAATCAGACAGCGCATTTGTTGAGAACATAAGCACCACATAAAACTAATAACAAAAAATAGATAGCGGGTGGAATTGGGGTGAACACAATCAATCGACAGATGATTTTCCGTAGCCAACACAAGCCCTTTCGCCTCATTCGGCCGATAGAACGCAATATAATTGAAATACCGTAGCTAATCTGAATCACGCCAATAATTGGTGTGATTGCGAGGCTATTTTACAAAACCCTTTATTAAAAATGAAAGACAGTACGCGGAGACGTCAATGCAACAAACCACCAGCGAAGTGAGCCCAGGCACAAGCGCAACATCCAGCGCCAGTGAAACTCAGGCTGCTACAGCAACACAAGGTTCAGCCACTACGGTTGCAGCCACTGCCCCCGGTCAACTTCGCGTGATCAAAAGAAACGGCACGGTTGTGCCCTATGACGTCAGCAAAATTGCTGTTGCCGTAACCAAGGCTTTCCTTGCCGTTGAAGGCGGCACTGCAGCGGCCTCTAGCCGCATTCACGAAACGGTTGATGGCTTAACCGCGCAAATTACCGCTACCTTTAGCCGTCGTATGCCCTCTGGCGGCACCGTACACATTGAAGAAATCCAAGACCAAGTCGAGCTCACCATGATGCGTTCGGGCGAACACAAGGTGGCCAGAGACTATGTACTGTACCGCGAAGAGCGTTCTCGCTTGCGCGCTAAACACGCGGTGCAAGAAACTGACCTAGAATACGCCCCCATTAATGTTACGCTCGACGATGGCAGCACCCAAGCTCTAGACATGAACCGTTTATGTACGGTGGTGAACGAGGCCTGTGAAGGCTTGAAAGACGTTGAACCAAAAGCCATTCTTGACGAAGCCATGCGCAACCTTTATGACGGTGTTAGCATCAACGATGTGAATATCTCCTTGGTTATTACCGCCCGTACTCTGGTAGAAAAAGAACCCAATTACACCTACGCCACTGCCCGCCTTCTGCTAGACAAATTGCGTGCCGAATCACTCAGCTTTTTAAACGTTGCCACTGCCGCCACGCATCACGAAATGGCCGAGTATTACGCCGTCGCACTCCCTGCCTATGTTAAAAAAGGTGTTGAGCTGGAATTATTAGCCCCAAACCTTCTCGATTACGATATTGAGAAACTGAGCGCCGCACTGGATCACACTCGCGACGAACAATTCACTTATCTTTCGTTACAAACACTCTACGACCGCTACTTTATCCACAGCAACGACACTCGCATTGAACTGCCACAAATTTTCTTTATGCGCGTGGCTATGGGCTTGGCTTACGAGGAGGAAAACAGAGAAGAGCGTGCCATTGAGTTCTATCGTCTGCTCTCGTCTTTTGACTACATGTGTTCAACACCCACACTGTTTAACGCGGGCACCTTGCGCCCACAGTTGTCGTCTTGTTACTTGACTACCATCCCCGACGACCTGCACGGCATTTACGGCGCCATTCAAGACAACGCTATGCTGTCAAAATTTGCCGGAGGCCTGGGCAATGACTGGACCCCCGTACGCAGTTTAGGTGCCTATATTAAAGGCACAAATGGTCGTTCACAGGGTGTTGTGCCCTTCCTGAAAGTAGCCAATGATACAGCTGTTGCCGTTAACCAGGGTGGCAAGCGCAAAGGCGCTGTGTGTGCTTACCTTGAAACATGGCACATGGACATTGAAGAATTTTTAGAGTTGCGCAAGAACACGGGCGATGATCGCCGCCGCACCCACGACATGAACACCGCCAACTGGGTACCCGACTTATTCATGAAGCGGGTTTTCGAAGAAAAAGATTGGACTCTATTCTCACCCAACGACGCACCTGACTTGCACGACCTGTTTGGTAGCGCCTTCGAAACGCGCTACGAAGAGTACGAACGCATGGCCGCAGCCGGCGAAATGAAGGTGTTTAAAACCGTTAAAGCACTCGATCTATGGCGCAAGATGCTAGGCATGTTATTTGAAACAGGCCACCCTTGGATTACTTTTAAAGACAGTTGTAACTTGCGCAGCCCGCAACAACATTGTGGTGTAGTGCACTCATCTAACTTGTGTACAGAGATTACGCTCAACACCTCTGCAAACGATGAAATTGCGGTCTGTAACCTAGGCTCAGTTAACTTGGCTCAGCACATTGAAAACGGCCAGCTAAATCATGAAAAGTTAGCGGCAACCATTAAAACCGCTGTTCGCATGCTCGATAACGTTATCGACATTAACTACTACTCGGTTGAATCAGCGCGCCGCTCCAACATGCGCCATCGCCCCGTAGGTCTAGGTGTGATGGGCTTCCAGGACGCGCTTTACAAGCAGCGCTTGGCCTATGGCTCAAACGGAGCGGTAGAATTTGCCGACCGTTCGATGGAAGCTATTAGCTACCACGCCATCAGCGCATCTAGCGAACTTGCACGGGAACGAGGTCGCTATTCCTCATTTGATGGCTCTCTGTGGAGCCAAGGTGTTTTACCTATCGACTCGATTGAAAACTTGGTTCGCAATCGCGGCGAACAGTTCATCAAGATGGACCGCAGCCAAACTCTAGACTGGGATACTCTGCGCGAGACAGTTAAAACACAGGGAATGCGCAATTCCAATGTAATGGCTATTGCCCCAACCGCGACCATCGCCAACATCACTGGTGTGAGCCAGTCGATTGAGCCGACGTATCAGAATCTTTATGTGAAATCGAACCTGTCAGGAGAGTTCACCGTGGTGAACCCCTACTTGGTTCACGACCTGAAAGATCGAGGTCTGTGGGATTCAGTGATGGCCAATGATCTGAAATACTACGAAGGCTCCGCGCAAAAAATTGATCGCATCCCTGAGGATCTCAAAGAAATTTACGCCACCGCATTTGAAGTTGAACCTCGCTGGATTGTTGAAGCGGCCAGCCGTCGTCAAAAGTGGATCGATCAGGCCCAGAGTCTAAACCTCTATATAGCAGGTGCCAATGGTAAGAAACTGGACATTACTTACCGCATGGCTTGGTACAGCGGTTTGAAAACCACTTATTACCTGCGAGCCCTTGCCGCAACTTCAACAGAAAAATCGACCATCGATACCAATGCGCTCAATGCAGTATCGTCCTCGATGGAAGCCAGCCAGCCAGTTACGGCTGCGCCGGTACCAAAGGCATGCTCTCTGGATGAACCAGATTGCGATGCCTGCCAGTAAGTAAGCCAAGACCGTTAGAGAGAGAGTAAGAGCCTTGCCGGGGGGAATTTGCCCCCCGGTAAAGGGCCGAGTTGCACACCGAACATTAAAAAGATAGATAAAAAGGACCATCATTGTATGTTGAGCTGGGATGATTACACCGAACAAACCTCCCCCGAACCGCAGCCGGTACCTGCCGCACCCGAGTCTATTACTCAGGCCGAGCAGGCACCGGTAGCGGCCCATGCGGCCGCCCCACAAACTGCAGCGCCAGAAGCGCCTGCAGCAGCTCCCGCCGCTACTGGCAGCCCAGTGGCTCGAGCTCAAGCCGCAGTGGCCGCGATTAATCCCGCCGCGGGCTTAGAAGAACTGGAATTAGGCGCTACTCGTATTCAGGTCGATGATAAAGCGATGATCAACTGTCGCGCCGACCTTAACCAATTGGTGCCATTCAAATACGATTGGGCCTGGCAGAAATATCTTGATGGCTGTGCCAATCACTGGATGCCCCAAGAAGTGAACATGACCGCCGACGTCGCCCTGTGGAAATCGAACGAAGGTTTAACGGAAGACGAGCGACGCATTGTAATGCGTAGCCTGGGGTATTTTTCAACAGCCGACAGCCTTGTGGCTAACAATCTGGTACTCGCGCTCTACCGCCTTATTACTAATCCCGAATGCCGTCAGTACATTTTGCGACAAGCGTTTGAAGAAGCTATTCACACCCACGCTTACCAATACTGCATTGAGTCTCTCAGTATGGATGAAGGCGAAGTGTTCAATATGTACCGCGAGCTGCCCTCTATAGCCAGTAAAGCCACGTGGAGCCTCAATCACACGCACGCATTAAGTGATCCTACATTCAACACTGGCACACCTGAAACTGATCAGGAATTACTGCGTAACTTGATCGCATTTTATGTGGTTACAGAAGGCATCTTTTTTTACTGTGGCTTCACCCAGATCTTATCAATGGGCCGCCGAAATAAAATGACCGGCGTCGCCGAACAATTCCAATATATTTTGCGCGATGAATCAATGCACCTTAACTTTGGCATCGACATCATCAATCAGATTAAACTTGAGAACCCACATTTGTGGACGGTTGAGTTTCAAGAAGAGGTGACCCAGATGATTCTGGAGGGCACCGAGCTTGAAATTCACTATGCGCGAGATTCTATGCCACGCGGTGTCTTGGGAATGAACGCAGCCATGATGGAAGAATATCTCCACTTTATTGCCAACCGTCGTTTAGCTCAAATTGGTCTACCAGAACAGTTTGAAGGAGCGCAAAACCCCTTCCCATGGATGAGTGAAATCATGGATCTGCGCAAAGAGAAAAACTTCTTTGAAACTCGAGTAATTGAGTATCAAACTGGCGGCGCTCTAAATTGGGACTGATTAATAATAACTATGGCAGGGACTTGTGAACGCTTCTCTTAAAGCTTTTTCGTCGCCAGAATTACAGCAAAACACGGGTACTCGTCGCCGGCAGGCGGCGCGGATCATCAAACATCTGCGCCAAGAGCTAGCCCACGAACACCCTTTGCTAACCATGCCCACAGGATGGATGATCGACAGCTTGGTGAGCAATTGCCCTAAGGTACTGCTCAGCCAGGACGATTGGCCTTCTGTGGTTATGGCTCTAATGTCCCACATCGCCTCTGAAACCTCCTCAGAAACCCCCTCTCCCGCTGGGTTTTTCCAGCTTGATGGCCAAACCCCCCTATTCCCCAATCACGAATTATTTGACGACTACGACGCCCACCGTTTTTGTATGGCGCTCAATGAATACATGAAAACACTGGCATAAGGGTCAAACCGGCTTTTTTGGTCTATAATTTGTTAACTTTCTTATTCGTAGCAACGAGCGGGCAATGGCAAAAGTTTTAATCGTCGACGACATAGAAGATAACATCAAACTTCTCTGGTACAACCTAGAGGACGATGAGCACGAAATAGAATCGGCAAGCGACGGTTATCAATGCCTGGAAAAGGCACTGACCTTTATGCCCGACATTATTCTGCTCGACTTAATGATGCCCGGCCTGAGCGGCCTGGATACTCTTAAACTACTCAAAGCAGATGAAAAGCTGGAAGCTATTCCCGTTATTATGATTTCTGCCAACGATGGCGACGAGTCAATTATTCACGCCTTGGATTTGGGCGCTCAAGATTACGTTACAAAGCCCTTTATCTACCCCGTATTGGCCGCGCGATTGCGCTCGGCAGTTCGCCTGAAGGAGAGCCAAGAAAAATTGGCCGAAGCTAACAAGACTCTCGAACTGCTAGCTTCACAAGATCCCCTCACTGACACTTACAACCACCGTCACTTCTTCAACTTGGCCGGGGCGGAATTTGCCAAAACCAAGCGTTATGAGCGACCAATTAGCACCATCATGATTGATGCCGACCACTTCAAATCCATTAATGACAAATACGGCCATGCCGTGGGTGACCAAGCATTGATCTCCATGGCATCGATCTGCCAAGACTTGATTAGAACCTCAGATTTTATAGGCCGTTTGGGCGGAGAGGAATTTGCTGTTTGTTGTCCAGACACAGCAGTTGAAGGCGCCTGCAAACTCGCTGAGCGTATTCGGCAAGCCATTGAATGTTCCGTGGTAGAACACGAAGATGTGCGCTTACAGTTTACCGTAAGCATTGGTGTCGCAACACTCACCCCCGAAGACCTCACGTTCAATACCATACTCGATCGGGCCGACAGTTTGCTATACGAAGCAAAACAAGGCGGCCGCAATCAAGTTATTTGCCACGAGCTGAAGGCTGCACTTACTTAATATTCGTAAAAGCCTCGACCTGACTTCTTGCCCAGCCAACCCGCCGCTACATACTTTCTCAACAGCGGTGCGGGGCGATATTTATCTTCGCCCAACTCTTTATGCAATACTTCCATAATAGCAAGACAGGTGTCCAAGCCAATGAAATCCGCCAAAGCAAATGGCCCCATCGGGTGATTCAGGCCTAAATTCACAGCCTTATCGATATCCTCAATAGTTGACACGCCCTCCTCAAGGGTAAAGCAGGCCTCATTCAAAAAAGGTAGTAACAAACGATTCACAACAAAGCCTGCTTTGTCTTCACAACTTACCACCTCTTTGCCCGCCAGCTCGGCCAGAGACTTCGTAGCCGCGTAGGTTGCATCGCTAGTGGCTAAACCACGAATCACTTCCACCAATTTCATGGCGGGTACCGGATTGAAGAAATGCATGCCAATGAACTGACCCGGTCTAGAGGTGGCGGCAGCCATTAAGGTAATACTAATTGAGCTGGTATTTGAAGCCAGAATTGCTTCGGGCTTACAGATTGCATCTAGCTGCTGAAAGAGCTTTTGCTTCAACTCGAAATTTTCGCTTGCGGCTTCAATGGCCATGTCCACATCGGCGAAATCGGCAATTCCCGCTACAGGTACAATTCGTTCGAGTAGGGCCTCGCAGTCTTCGGCGCTTAAACGGCCGCGCTGAACTTGTTTCTCTAGACGCTCTGCAATCGCCACCTTGCCACGCTCGGAAGTGGCTAGGTCCATATCGGCCAATTTCACCTGAAGCCCAGAAGCCGCTATCACCTGCGCAATACCTCCGCCCATTTGCCCCGCACCCAACACACCTACTACCGCAATATCACCCATGTTTCTCTCCTGATCGTATTAGGGCGCCAAGTTTACCCTAAAGTAGCTATTATCCACTATACTGGCGCGCAGGCAGGGGCTTGCATATCCGCTCTGGACCGCTACAATCCCGCTACTTTTTACATGAGACACTACAGGCCATTATGAATATCCGCGAACTCTTAACTGAATCTGTTCAACAAGCCATGCTCGACGCGGGCATCAATGCCGAGTGTCCGGCTGTTGTAGCGCCCAGCAAAAAAGCAGGATTCGGCGACTACCAAGCGAACGGTGCCATGGGCGCCGCCAAGGTGATGAAGTCCAAGCCTCGCGATTTGGCCCAATCGATTGTCGACAAGCTGAAGCTCGACGGCATTGCCGAAAAAATCGAAATAGCTGGCCCCGGGTTCATTAACATCCACCTCAATGATACTTGGCTAGCAAAACAAGTGGACAATACACTTGCACACAAACAGCTCGGCATTGAAAAAGCGACTCAGCCACAAACCGTGGTGGTGGATTATTCAGCGCCTAACTTGGCGAAAGAAATGCACGTGGGACACCTGCGTTCCACCATCATTGGTGACGCCCTTGTTCGACTTTTGGAATTTCAAGGGCACACAGTGATTCGTCAAAATCACGTGGGCGACTGGGGCACTCAATTTGGCATGCTCATCGCTGAGCTTGAGGAACAATTACAAAACAGCCCCGAGGCCAGTTTAGCGCTCAAAGATTTAGAAGTATTTTACCAGCAGTCTAAAAAGCACTTTGACCAAGATGAAGCTTTCGCCACGAAGGCCCGAGAGTATGTGGTGAAGTTGCAAGGTGGCGATCCTGAAATTCTGAAATTGTGGGAACAATTCCGCGACGTTTCTCTGAAACACAGCGAAGAGATTTATCATGATTTGAACGTCACTTTAGGCCGCGAACATGTTCAGGGCGAAAGTGCTTACAATAGTGACTTAGCTGTATTATTAAAAGAGCTGCAAGATCAGGGTTTGGCGGTAGAAAGCCTAGGGGCTCAAGTGGTTTTCCTGGAAGAACTTGCCGATAAAGAAGGTAATCCCTCGCCGGTGATTGTGCAAAAAAAAGGGGGCGGTTTTCTTTACTCTACCAGTGATTTGGCGGCTATTCGCCACAGAGTAAACACATTACACGCAAACCGAATTATGTATTTCATCGACGCACGCCAGTCTTTGCATTTGCAGCAAGTTTATACCATTGCCCGTAAAGCGGGTTTCGCAGGAGATGATGTCAACCTAGAGCATCACGCTTTTGGCACCATGATGGGTGACAATGGTAAGCCTTTTGCGACACGTTCTGGCGGCACAGTAAAGTTGGCTGATTTGCTGGTCGAAGCGAAAGAACGAGCTACCGCAACTGTGGCAGAAAAGAATCCTCACCTGTCAGCCGATGAAGCCGCGGCCATTGGTGAGAGCGTGGGTATTGGAGCGGTGAAGTATGCTGATTTAAGTAAAACACGCACCAACGATTATATTTTCAGCTGGGACTCTATGCTCAGCTTTGAGGGCAATACTGCGCCCTATTTACAGTATGCCTATGCGCGTATTCAAAGTATTTTTTCGAAAGCCGGAGTTGAAGGCTCATCACTCTCAGGCAATACGCTTCTAGTTGCACCGCAGGAAAGGGCTCTTGGTGTAAAGCTTCTACAATTCGATGAAGTTCTCGAGCAGGTAGCCCGCGAAGCCTACCCTCACATCCTGTGTACTTATCTCTATGATTTGGCCAGTCTTTATATGAGCTATTATGAGGCCTGCCCTATTCTTAAAGAGGGCGTAGAAATCGACACGCGAGCAAGCCGTCTGCGTTTATGCCAATCGGTTGCAAGCACATTACGCACCGGCTTGGATTTATTGGGCATTGATGTTTTGGAGCGAATGTAAGCTTTATATCTGGCGGATTCCGAACCGAAGTGAAACTCCGGTTCGGAATCTGGAAAGCATCGCCCCCTTTGTTGCAAATAAATCTCATTTACAATAAAATTCTAAACTTAATCTTGATGCTGTAAACCTGCCCTTAGTCAAAGAAAATTATCGCACCCCCCAGTATGATAATCGAAGATTGAGAGCGAGGACTGTCTGCACCCACCCCCAACCTACAAAACAGACAAAACAACCAGAGACCATCCCAATGCAACAAACACTTAAACTGAGTATCGCAGTGCTAAGCCTAATTATTGCCGGCTCCGTTCAGGCACAGGCGCCCACGAGTAAGCAAGCGGTACTTGAGCACTACACCAATATCGCCTACGCCGTATTCAATGACTCACGCACCCAGGCTGAAGGTCTCAAAAACACGATAATATCGCTCTTGGATACCCCCACAGAAAATACTCTAAGCAAGGCCCGTGACGCTTGGAAAATTGCACGTATTCCCTACCAACAAAGCGAAGTATTCCGTTTCAGTCATGTGGTTGTTGATGATATGGAAGCTCAGATTAACGCTTGGCCTCTCGACGAAGGCTTAATCGATTATGTTAGCGATGACTACGAAGGTGAGCTCGGCAACTACGGGGCTGACGCCAACATTATCGCGAATCCCGCTCTCGACTTTGGCGGCACCATAATCGAAACACAAAATATTACACCAGAAATACTCGCAGACCTAAATGAACTGGGCGGGTCTGAAGCGAACGTTGCCACCGGCTACCACGCCATTGAATTTCTACTTTGGGGACAAGACCTAAATGGCACTGGCACAGGAGCTGGAGAGCGCCCAGCCACTGACTATGCGCTGGGCGAACAATGCACACACGGTAATTGCGAACGCCGCCGAAACTATCTTCTGGCCGCTACCAATCTGCTCATTCAAAATCTCGCCACATTAGAAACTGAGTGGGCACCCGAACAGACAGGTAATTATCGTGAGCGCTTCTTGGCAAGCGATGAGCAAGCTGCGTTAACAAAGGTACTCTTCAGCATGGGAAGTTTAGCTTTGGGCGAGCTAGCCGGAGAGCGAATGAAAGTGGCCTTAGAGGCAAATTCCACTGAAGATGAACACGACTGCTTTAGTGATAACACGCACTATTCTCACTATTACAATGCACTCGGTATCGCCAATATCTATTCTGGTCATTTTCAAGGTACTAACGGGGACTGGCTGCGCGGCCCGTCTTTAGAAAGTTTAATCAAAGACATCAATCCCACACTAGCGAAGTCTCTTACAAATGCCTTCGAGCGCACTCAGGCACAACTGCAAGTGATGGTGCATCGCGCCGATGCCAGCGGGCCTTTTGCCTCACAAACTACAATGAAGTTTGACCAGATGATTGCGGAAGGCAATAGTGAAGGCGCTCAGATTATTGGCGACGTCATTGAGTCTCTAGTCGCTGAAACACAACTAATTGAAGCCATGGCAAAAGCTTTAGATATTAATCGACTGACTCCCGATCAAGTCAGGCAGCACTGATTTTTGTGTTAAAGGGCCGAATCCGATACCTCAGCACCATTCTACTTTACTGCGCTGCACTCGGGCTAAATAGCAGCGCGGTAGCGTCTGGAAATAATAGTCGCCACGCTTTTTCTCAGCCCGATGGACAACTACCACTGTCCCAGAAACTGGATTTTCATGTAGGTAATAGTTTCTTTCGTAATCCCTGGGTTAGTGCGCCGGCCACTACCACCGCCCGAGACGGGCTCGGCCCGCTCTACAATACAAACGCCTGCCAAAACTGCCATATTCGAGACGGGCGTGGCCACTTACCTAAAAATACCAGCGACAACAGCGTGTCGCTCATATTGCGGCTGAGCCTACCCGCGAAGAGCGCCGCCGAAAAGGCTCAACAAATTCAACAGGGGCCCCAGCCAGTACCCGCCTACGGAAACCAACTACAAGACTTTGCACTTCCAGGTCTTGCAGCAGAAGGCCGCATCGCTCTATCCTGGGACGCTCTTACCGTAAATTTTGACGATGGGGAGTCAATTGAGCTACGACGGCCAAGTTTCGAAATAAGCAATCTCGGGTACGGTATTTTACCTCGTGATATTGAAGTGTCTGCGCGAATTGCGCCGCCTATGATTGGCTTGGGACTGCTGGCCGCGATCGACGAAAAAACTCTGCAGACATGGAGCGACCCAGAGGACCTGAATGGCGACGGAATTTCTGGGAAGATCAATCAAGTTAAAGTAATAGGCCATGAAGCGTTAAGCACAGGACGCTTTGGCTGGAAAGCTGGGCAACCCAACTTGGCGCAACAAAACGCCGCAGCACTCCATGGCGACATGGGCTTGAGCTCCCGGCTATTCCCTAATCAACATTGCGAAGCCGCTCAAGAACAATGTCTCGCATTGATAAGCGGTGGAAGCCCAGAGGTGAGCGACAAAATTCTGGATGCCATCACGTTCTATACCCATAACTTAGCTGTACCGAGCCCAAAGCGAATCACGCTAGAAAACAAAGGCACTTTAAAACAAGGGCGAACGCTCTTCTTGAAAGCGGGTTGCCAACAGTGCCACAAAACCTCCGTATTCACCGGGACGTCAAGTATGCCATGGCTGGAGAAGAGACTTATTCACCCCTACACCGATTTACTTTTACACGACATGGGACCAGAGCTCGCCGACGACCGAGCTGAGTTTTCCGCCACTGGGCAGGAGTGGCGCACAGCACCACTCTGGGGTATCGGCCTAAGCAAAGCGGTTGAGCCTCAAGCCACTTTCCTGCATGATGGCCGCGCCCGAACGCTGCTGGAGGCCATTGTATGGCACGGAGGCGAGGCGCAACCGGCTCGCGATAAGGTGCTCTCTATGAACCGAGTCGAACGGCAGTCACTCATTTCATTTTTACACTCTTTGTGAAGGTTTCAGCATGATATTTTCTAAACCTAGAAATCAAGCTTTGCTGCTATTTTTAGCGGCTGCGCTAGCGACTACACTAACCTACCTGTCTAAATCTGACAAAGATAAGCAAGACTTAGAAAAGCACGTAGCCAAAGAGATCGCAGAAAATACCATTGCGAATTTTCACCAAAGATTTGCCCTTAGCACCGAGGTATTGAGCGCAAAGAGTCAGGCATTTTGCATAAACCCTAACGAGACCACCCTAAGGGAAACACAAGAGCAATGGCGACTCGCAATGTCAGATTGGCAGGCGGTGAAAATCATCAATTTTGGTCCCATTAAAGTTAATAACCTATCCTGGCGACTACAGTTTTGGCCAGACAAGAAAAACCTTGTCGGTCGAAAAATAAAATCATTGCTCAAGAGCAAAGATACAATTGATCATGCAAAACTGAAAGAATCCAGCGTTGTGATACAAGGCCTATCAGCTCTGGAATACCTATTATTTGATCGCACAGGTGCAAAACTAAGCCACTACCAAACAAATAACGATGTATCTAGGCAATGCGAACTATTACAAACAGTAGCAAGTCTTACCCATGAAACTGCCGATCACCTGTCTAACGAGTGGCGAGCCAACGCAGAATACTTATCCGTCTTTGTGAACACCGCCACAATAACTCCAGAAACAAATATGACGGGCATTACTACCGGCACCCCCCCGCTTACCCAGCTTGTAGAAAGCATTTTAGCCAACCTTGAAACTTTAAAAAATGACAAACTTGGCGCCCCATTAGGCCTAAAGTCAGCTTCAGGGAAAACTAACGCATTCCTAGCCGAAGCCTGGCGCAGTCAACATTCACTAGCACTGGTGAGCGCTAATCTCAATTCGGTCCGTCAACTACTCGTGAATGGAGAACTCTTAGGCCTCACAGATTTTCTCATCGCCAAAGACCACCAAGCTCTAGCGTCGCGCCTACTAATACAAATTGATGAGATTCAAGTCACCTTAAACACGGTCGACAGGCCGATGACTGAAGCAATTCACCACGATGAAAGTAGGACCGCACTCAGCAAAGCTCATACTGATTTAACCGCTCTCATAACCACGTTGAAACGTGACATACCCGTCGCATTGAACATCACCCTAGGTTTCAATGACAATGACGGTGATTGAATCTTGGGACCGATAGTTTGAAACGACAAAAGAACGATAGAACACGGCGACAGTTTTTAAAGTTCACAGCCCTGTCGTCGATTAGTCTTCTGCATCCTCTCACGGGCTATGGACAAACTAATTCCCGAGCCTGGTGCTTTAGCGCGTGTAATGACTCGAGCGGCCAGCATTTTGTTGCTGGCTGGCCAATTCACGAGCCCAACAAAGGTTTTAAGGTAGCAGTGCCCCTTCGTGCACATGACTCAGTTGTTCACCCGACTCGCTCACAGGTGTTATTTTTTTCCCGGCGCCCAGGCAAGGACATCTACTGCATCGACTATCAATCCCATCGTTTAGTTCGCACCCTACATGCAAAGACCGGACATCATTTTTATGGCCACGGCTGCTTTAGCCCCGACGGCAATTATCTCTTTACCAGTGAGAACCCTTTTCACCGAAGTAGAATCAAGGGTAGCGAAGGTGTTATTGGAATTTACGACAGCACAGACTATCAGCGAATAGGCGAAATCCCTTCGGGCGGGATTGGTCCCCATCAACTCAAAATGATGCCTGATCAAGGTACTTTAGTTGTCGCCAACGGCGGTATTTTTACGCATCCGGCACTGCCGCGTGAAAAATTAAATCTAGACAGCATGCAGTCTTCACTGGTGTACATTGATACAAAAAACCAAAAAACAATTGATCATTATTACCCTCAAGATCCACAAATGAGTATTCGTCACCTCGATTGTAGCAGCCAAAACCAGGTTGTCATGGGCGTCCAATACCAAGGGCCGGCGTTTGAATCTCGACCCCTAGTACTGAGCCATAAGGGTGAAGACCAGCTGCAAGCAATGTTGGCAGACGAGTCTATTTGGCGTTCACAGGAACAATACATTGCCAGTGTGGCCATAGACCCACAAGGTGGAATGGCGCTGACCAGCGCGCCTAGAGGTGGAGTGGTAGACTGCTGGGATCTCTCGCAAGGTGAACACAAGCAGCAATTTAAAATCCGAGACGCCGCAGGCTTAAGCTTTAACCCCAAACAGCAAAAATTTGTCATCAGTAACGGCCGCGGCCAAATACTTCAGTTGAGCTCGGACAATTCACTGCAAGTACTTCAACAAGACGCACTTCAATGGGACAATCATTTAAGCAGCGCGTTAATTTAGAATTACAGCCTAATACCAATGGAGCATCGACTTTGACCCTGAACCGCCGCCAATTAGTGAAAAGCAGCCTCGCAAGTTTAGGTTTAGCTACGCTATCAGCCTGTCGCTTTAACCTAACAAAAGCTGATCAGATCCCTGGACACAATGCGCCACAATACGATTATATTTTGACCGCCGAACCTTCCCCCCTAGAAATATTGCCGGGAAAAAGTACACCTGGCCTGGGCTTTAATGGCCAATTTCCAGCACCGGTGATAAGGGCTCAACAAGGTAAAGTCATTCGCATTTTGTTTGTAAATAAATTATCCCAGGCAACTACTATTCACTGGCACGGTATTCGAATAGATATAAAAATGGATGGTGTACCATTTTTAAGCCAAGCACCAGTACAACCTGGCGAAACATTTCTCTATGAATTTATCTGCCCAGATGCTGGAACGTTCTGGTATCACCCCCACATGCACAGTGTTGAGCAACTAGGAAAAGGCTTAGTGGGAGCACTAATTGTTGATGAAGCTGAAGCGCCCGAATTCGACGCGGATGTAGTTGTTGGGCTAAAAGATTGGCGACTCGATAAACAAGGGCAATTCTTGCCTCTTTCAATTCCTCGCCATGCCGCAAGAGCGGGTACTCTAGGTACGGTAGAAAGTGTTAACGGTGAGCAACGACCGACACTCTTAGTTCCTGCTGGTGGCCTTGTGCGCCTACGCTTTCTCAATATGGATTCCAGCCGAGTTTATCACCTCAGCCTCAAAGACTTAGACGCGCATATTATTGCCATTGATGGCAGCCCAGTGGCAAAACCTCGACCTTTAGTCACTCATGACATGGGCGCGGGTATGAGGCTTGATGTGGCTATACGGCTTACCGAAGAGCCCGGCCAGGACATTGTAATTTACGACAAGAAGGGCCGCGGCTATTTTGAATTGTGCCGCTTGCAGACAGAAGCCCCAAAACAAGCACTGCTGAACACCGAACTCAAAGCCCTAGCCCCCAATCCCCTGCCTTCGCTCAAGCTCGACGAGGCGCAGCATTTACGATTTGAATTTGAGTGGGCCGGCGCGCTCTCACCTGTAGGCCACGATGGG
>Ga0209081_1000136_pt1 | contig 40535 bp, 31 predicted proteins | sample GOMGulsemesocosm_4_FD_184636 | JGI IMG/M metagenome (GOLD analysis project Ga0209081, IMG submission 184636) | Methane-oxidizing microbial communities from mesocosms in the Gulf of Mexico - GOM15B Gulf of Mexico (SPAdes) (version 2) | ecosystem: Environmental > Aquatic > Marine > Cold seeps... | reverse complement strand
ATAAGTTGTTAATTATTGTAGGGTGTAAACATTGAATAACCAACAGGTAGTGGAAGGTTGTATGACTGATAAATCATTGAATTTAAAAGAGATGAAGAGTGTGCTTTTTATTTGCATGGGCAATATCTGTCGGTACTTATAAATCAATAACTTAGGCGTATTCCCCAATGGTTCCCCAACGATTCCCCAATTGAGTAACATTTTTAAATGATTTTTGTTTTTCCTCACTGTTTTAAATGTATGTTTAAAATTTTATAACTTTCTAGCATTTTGCAATTATGTGATACTGTTTTAAATTAATAAAATATTTTTTGGGAACGTTTTGAAGACGTACTCACAATAAGCATATGTTTAAAAAGGAGTGTAAATGTATTTTACCAAATTGAAATTGAATCATTGGCAACAATTTGAAAATATCGATCTAGATATTCACGATAGATTAACAATCATTACTGGTGCAAATGGCTGTGGAAAAACTACATTATTAAATCTTTTTGCAAAACATTCAGGATGGCAAGCTCATTCATTATCAACTCCAAAAAAAGATAAAAAAACAGGAATAATTAAATATATCTCTAATTATTTTAACAAAGATAAAGATGAAAAAGTTAATGCTGTTGGAGAAATAATATATTCAAATAGCTCTAAAGCTAGCTTGTTAATCAATGAGACTAACGCAGCACAATATCAAATCAACATCCAAGGTCAGCAGCCATTAAAATCATTCTATATACCTTCACACCGCCCAATATTTAAATATCAAGTCCTAGGAAATATACCAACAGCAAAGAAGAATAAACAAAATGCTTTTCAAGAAGTCGCAAATGCTAATACTCAAAGATATTTTGGTAATGGCTCGCAATCTTCTAGTTTTTTGATGAAAACAACTCTCATAGGATGGGCTATTAATGGGTATGGTGTAACAACTAATAATAAAACAATAATGCCTGAGGATCGTGAACAAATTGAGTTTTATGAGGGATTTCAAGATACATTAAGAAGAATACTACCAAAAACTCTTGGATTCAAAGAGTTTGAAATTAGGAATATGGAAATTGTATTTGTTTGTAATGATGGCCATGACGAATTTATACTAGAAACAGCATCAGGTGGGATTAGTGCATTGATTGATATAGCATGGCAAATATACATGTATGCTTCTAAAGATAACCCCCACTACACAGTGCTTATTGATGAAGTCGAAAATCATCTTCACCCAATTATGCAGCGAAGAATATTACCTGATTTACTTAGGGCATTTCCAACAGCAAGGTTTATAGTATCAACTCACAGCCCTCTTGTAGTAGGTTCAGTTAAAGAGTCAAACATCTATGCTTTAACTTATAATAATGCTCATAAAATAGAATCAAAAAAATTAGATTTTTTAAACAGCCCTAAAACAGCTAACGAAATCTTAGATGAAGTTCTTGGTGTATCTTTCACAATGCCAATTTGGGTTGAAGAAAAGTTAAATGAAGTAATAATCAAATATAGCAATAATACATCACCATCAAGTTTCAGTAGTTTAAGACAAGAATTATCTGAACTTGGTCTTGAAAGGATGTTTCCATACTCACTACAAAGTGTTATGGAGAACAATGATGATTGAAATACTTAGACCTGAATGTCCTCACCCTGTAGCGTTACAAAATGGGAACTATAAACATCATCTAAACAAAGAAGCACTAAAAAAAGCAAATTTCGATAAGTGCATGTACTGTGAAAGTAAGATTTCACAGATTGACTTCGCACATATTGAACATTTTAAACCTAAAGCTGAAAATAAATTTCCTGAGCTTGAATTCATTTGGGATAATTTGGGATATGCTTGTCCTAAGTGTAATAATGCTAAGTCAGATAAGTTTCACAATGATACTAAATATATAGACCCATATAGTGAAAATCCAAATGAATATTTTTTTGCAGCAGGAGCTTTGCTATTAATAAAAAATGGTTCTGAGCGTTCAGAGATTTCAATAAGAGATATTGAATTAAATCGTCCTGAATTACTGGAGAAGCGTTTAGAAAAAATTACTGAAATACAAAAATCTATTAATGCATGCTATCGAACAAGTAATGAAGCACTGAAGGCTGCGGCACTAAATGAACTAAAGCTAGAATCATCATCTGAAAAAGAATATTCTTTTTTTGTTTCAGCTTTACTTAAGGCTCATGCAGCTTAAAAATATAATACTTAACGACAGCGGACGTGCTAAATATACGTGCCGCTTAGTTAAGCTTATAAAATTTATTTTTAATTAAACCGCTTCTACTTTGCCCCAATCGCAACCACGAAGATCATCATATACCTCTGTCATTTCTTCACGTTTATGCCCCAGTAATTTCTTTGTATTTATTCCTTGTACTCTATATTCGCGTTGAGCTAATGATCTTAATTCATGGAATGAAGGAGGCTTCAAAATATATTCAATTCCAGTTGTTTTGATAGCCTTGGCAAATATTCTTGAAACAGTATCAGGATGTAATGGATCACCTTTTTTATTGACGGCTCTAGCAGTAGTATGGTGAAGTACAAACGGTGAAAATGGAAATAACTTAGCTTGCTCAATCACATCACCAACAGATAAGTTGAGCTTATCCATTTTTAAACTTAAGGGTATTCTTAATAAGTTGCCAGTTTTCAATTGAAATACACAAAGTTGATTATCTTCAACGAAAGAATAGGGCGCATATTTAACTAAATCAGCAAAACTTGTGTAATCACCAGTAACAAAGTGGTTTGGGTTTAGCCTATACGCCTTATAACGTTCATCCCAATCTTTACCTTTAGACTTTCTCATTAAACATAAATCAGTTCTTCGTTGCCCAGTTATAATAGCGAGTAAAGCTGATAGTCTATGAGGCTCATATTTATAAGCCTCAATAACTTTTTCAAAATGATCAAAGCTTAAACGTTCACGTTTGACTTTTGCATCAGGGTTTATTGTCATAGATGCAATATTAACGGTTATGTTATCTATACCATTGCCAATAGCTATTTTATAAATATCAATATAAATAGATCGAACAGATTGAGCCATTCGATTTTGATCTAATTTTATATAACTATTAAGTAATTCAGCAATTTTACGGACATTAATGTCTGCAAAAAATAAATCACCATGAGCCTTATGAATAGCCATAGTAATATTTTTCTTAATTTTGAAAGTATTAGGCTTAATTTCTCCATCTTTTAACTTTTTTCTACAATAAGATAAATATTGTTCAAGCCACACTTTTAATTGAATACCTGTACTGGTATTTGACGGAGTAGTTAAAATTCTATTTACTTTTGCGCTGGCAATCTTCCCATATAAAATTGCATTTAGCTCGGTAGACTCTTCTTTTGCAGTATTGACGTTAGATCCTAAACTATAAAATTGCTTAGTAGCGTCAGGAAAGCGAGGATCACCAAATCTGGGATCTTTATACTGACAACTAAAACCAGTTTTACTACGTTTATCACGTTTAATGTACAGGTTTTTTATATTGTGTTTGTTAAGGTTGTTACGCGGCTTTGCTGTCATTGTTTATGATCCTTTGCATGCGGTCATTGATGTTGATACATGCAGAAGAAGCATGATTTAGTTCTTTTTGAGCATTTCGTGTTCTCTGATATTCTATAGTTTTTTCAACATACTTAGCATTAGGGTGAACCATCCAACGGTTTCCTATCTTAGTAGGAGCAGGAGATATTTTGCCATGTCTAGCCCATTTATTTAAGGTTCCTGCTCCAAAAGAAATGCTAAAATTATTATTAGCCCATTGTGATAAAGTAATTAGCATAATAGAAAGCCCCTAGTAACACGAACTTCGAATATAGAATTAGTGTGATATGACTTGTAATAGAGGAAAATTAATTTCCGAATAATAGGGTCTGATATTTTGACAGAAAGTAACACATCTCTTAAAATAAGGGTGAGACTTATGAGAACTAAAAAATCAACTAAAGTAATTGATATCAAAGTTAAATAGGATGAAATGATTATTGGCAACATACTGTAACCTTAAGCAAAGGAAGCTATCGCAAATAATGCGATGTAGTTAGCTTCGAGTTAAAAGTTTCGATACTCTTTGCTTAAAATATGTTGTTCTACTTAAAAAATTCTTATCTGCTTAAAACAGTAAGTTACGCAATACTATCAAAAACCAACGTAAATGTCAATGACTACTTGAAAGTTATAAAATTTTATGCTCATTAAGAGCTTCAAGAATAACGGGATTTTCTTCTAAATTTATGGATTCAATTCCTTTCTGCATAAGATAATTAAACACCAGTTGCTTGTTACCTGAGCTATTCTCTTCAATCCAAGCAAGTACATTTTTGTCAACATGAATGCTCGTGAGTGTAGTCTTGGCTTTTCTATCAATTAATCTTCCTGTAGCTAAAATTTTCTTCATAATACTTTCCTTACCAAATGTTAACTTTATTATACGATCAAATTTAAGACGTAGATATTAATACTGACAAGTAGTATTTATATTATACGTAGCTACATGTATTGACATTTAGTTGTTGCTATGGTAGGATATGGGTCCAGTTGAGAAAGGAGGTTTTATTGAAAAATGAAAAAAACACAAACCCATTCAGCCCTTGTAAAAACCAGCGAAAAAAACTAACACTTCCAATTCCAGAGCTTGTCGAGCTAGATAAATCCGGACAATTTAAAATAACTTTTTGCTGTCTATTAGCACAGCACTTACAAAAAGAAAACGGCCTACGCGAGCTGTTAGATGCTGTTGCTGCTTATGTAATTGAGCCAGATAAGGATTATTATTTCACATTGTCGGCAGGTTACTTTTTGCACAAAGACATTAAAGTGTTCTTTCGAGAGCGCCAAAATAGTATTTTAATCGGAACACTAAATGACTCAGAATTACTATGTCGCTTTTCGCCAGAAGATCACAGTTTTTTTTCGCTAAAGTCGATACAGCACTGCTAACCACCCACTAATTAACTAAACATTTTTTTGAATTTTATTTTTTGAAGGAGGAAGTCATTCCAGATATTGCAATGTGCCGTGGTGACGGCTGTTTAATGCGTGTTAAGTGCTATCGATATAGAGCAATTAGAAACCCAAACTGGCAATCTATTTATTCTCAATCTCCATTGGATATTACTACTCAAGAATGCGATATGTTGTTAGAACTTAAATCAGATAGCGGATTAAGACTTAATGAAAAAACTACTTAAGATGCTTAGCAATAAACAGCACAGAGAGCACTTGATTGAATTCCAATTGGTTATCTTTAGCTACAGTAAAGAAGTTCGTGATGTGCTTAATAATTACTGTAAACAAAGCACTGAGTCAGATTTCTTTAGTCTTGTAAGTAAGCTTGAACTAGATACCCAAAGTGCAGCTGTGTTTACTTTTAATAATGTTGAAATTCGCCTTAATATTTTTCCATTGTCGGAACCTGAAAGCTCTAATAGAGAAAACGCTCAGTTTTTTAGTTTTAAATTGTTGAGTGAATATCTTGAGTATCTTGTTTCAGAAGAAGAAATGGAAGGTTGGCTAGCTGAAGGAGTAACTATTGAAGACATTGAATAGTATGCATTGCCAGATCGAATCGTATGTAAACAGTTGGGTTATAAGATCTCTTGATCTTCGTGAATGCGGAAAACGGAACTATCAACTTGGCGGTGCAGGTTTAGTATTTAAAATCGATAAAAGGCTGGCTGATATTTTTACAAAGTGCATTAATGAAATGAAACTAAAACTACTAATTCAAAAAGAATTTAAAGGTGTTCAATTACATAAATATGACACCAATGAGCTGGGGTACTTGAGTATTGGAAGTATTCCAATAGTTTGGCACATAACAAATGTAAATAAAGATGATGGCAAACTAGTCAAAACTAAGCACTTTCAACATCAACACATTAACTTTGTCGTTACTGTATATAAAGCAACTGACTTCGCAAAGCTAAGCGGAAATCAATATTGAATATAAATATGAACCAGTTGGAAAGGGTACTGAATGCACAGCAAGCTACAAACAGCTAATGATTTTAATCTCTGGGTTTTCGCCAGAAAAATTACAGTTAAATTTTGTTTAAAAAAAGGATAAAAATTATGGGTTCACCAGTTTTATGCCCACTTTTCGGTTGTATTACGTATTTCTTGTTCCGCAAAGATTCTTATCAGCGAAATTATGCTCATGGGATCGAGGACTTTTTAAGTTGGTTTCCAAATTTCGTTTCAAGCGGTATTGCTAACTTATTAATTAATGACTTTATGATGGTTATTTATATTATTTTGGCTGGATTCATTGGACTTTGTTTCGATGCAGCTCTTTCTCGTTGATTTATAAGAGGGTTTATATATGATTAGTGCAGTGATCGGAGATTTTATTGGTTCAGTTTTTGAAAATAGCAATATAAGAACAAATAACTTAACTCAGCTTATCTATCCAAAATCTTGCATTACGGATGAGTCGGTTATGATTGCTGCAACTTGTGATGCACTTGTGAACTGCCTTGAATTTTCAGATGTTTATTTGAAATGGGGAAAAAGATATCCAGATGTTGCATGGGGCTGGGGTACTAGCTTTTGGATCGAACAAGACAACGCTGATTATATGCATGATAGCGTAGGCAACCTAGCGGCCTCACGAGCGATTCCTATTGGACTCTTAGATTTACCGCTTAGCTATTTACTGGATCTAGCATGTGATAGTGCGCGTTGCAGTCATAACTCGCAGGAGGGTATTGACGGGGCCAAAGCAATGGTTTACACACTATTTTCAGTTAGAAACGGCAAGTCTATCGACCAAATATACCAGTACTTGTTTTCAGAGTTCTCTTACTTAATGAACTTTTACACAGTTGAGCAATTAAGACAGTCAAATGAAATTGATTCCTCGGCCATAAACACAGTTCCAGTCGCAATATGGATAGCGTTAAATTCAAAAGATTGGAATGATGCAATTCGTTTAGTTATACATTGCCAAGGGCATGGTGATACCGATTCGATTATGTGTATGACTAGTGCTATAGCGAGCGTTTACCACGGAAAAATTGATTCAGATTTAGAATTTGAAACACAAAAGTGGCTGTTTAAAAATGCTCAAGATGTGCTTCAGATTGTGCAAGAGTTTGAATTGCAAACAGAGATCCTTGGAATCCCTTTTTAATCCATTACTTAGGTAATGGCAATATACTTTTATTTATATAAATCATTGTTTTTATGGGTTTTAATTTGTTTTGGACTTGATTTTTGATTAAATGTATGATAATTTAGTCGTTATCTTTGATAACAAAGTCCCTTCGGATCTTAATAGGTATGAAATGTTTAAAAGTTCTTCTATATAATAGAATGAAAGGTCTTTCTCCCTCAGTAAACTGGCTCTCTTTTTTCGCCGCAGGCGGCTATCTCCAAGAAGACTTTGAAAACAAAAAGCTTTATTGAATACAAAAAAGAAAATTTGGGAAATTTTTTTATTTTTATATATAAAAATTTGAACAGCAGAAGCACTCTGTTTAAACAGAGTTTATTGATGATTGATGAATGGAGTTTACCTTAAGAAGTTATAAATAAATGTCCCCCGACATTTTTACATTATAATAACTTATGCAGCTTCTTTTAATTCTTTCACTTTTTTCAGCATTTCATTGCGATCTACACCAAACAAGTTGGCAACATGCTTTGCTGTTCTGCCATGAATATTTTCAGAGTGAGGAAAGTTTCTTGAAGGCTTTCTTATACCAATACAGCAATCGCAAATTTCATCTCTGCTTAGAAAAAAAGTGCCCGCTGGCTGATTGAATTTACCTTTTGGGTGAGATTTTCTAGCCTTGCGTTGTAAATATTCTTTGCTCGCCATTAATATTACCGATTCTGATACTTTGTTATTACTATCCTTCATAATAATTTCCTTCTTTTTCACAGTTGAGCATCCAAAAAATTTTTCCCATTATATTTCGCATGCTCCATAACTCATCATGAGTTATAAACAGCTTTTCACATAATTTAATCTCTCCATCACGATCTAAGAGGATCTTTTCATGTATGGATTCAAGATCACTTAGATCTTTTAAATATTCTCTTGTTTCAAAAATATTACTTTTAGACTCATTTTTTTCTATCATTACTTCAATGATTTTTTCTGCAATACAGTTAAGTTTACTCATTGTCATATCCTTTTTTTACTCTGCCGTTTTGGCAGGTTCGTATACATGATATCAAACAGTGGGTGGCCTGTATACTGTTGTTTTTTAAGGGGTTTTTATGCTAAATTTGATGTAATCTTTATGCTTTAAAACAAAGGATTGATTTGTTTGTATTTTTTATACTGCTTATTATATGTACTTATATAATAATGAAATGCAGCACTTCAAAATAATTGCTATTAATTGTTTTTTATATCAGCAGAGAGGAGGGGAGGATGATTTTAGTTGAAAAACAACCAGTAACTTCAATGTATGTGGCGTTATTGAAAAGATCATTATGTGATATTAAATTTCGGTTATCCCCAATATTAACCTTATGTAAGTGTCGATATAAAATTATGCAAGTGTTGATATAAGTTTTATGTAAGCGTTGATATAAAACTATGCTAATACTGGTATATGCCTTATGTAAGTGTTGATATAATTGAAGTGCAAATACTGATATAAATAACATACTAATTTCTTGACATGAATTTTAAAAATAGTACATTACTATAATCAAAATGATTATAGTAATGGCCTTTTATTGATATGAGCATAATTTCTGAAAAATATAAGAATACAAAAGGAATTGAAAAGCTAACTTTCGCTCAAAAACAACGGTTGTCTTTTATCGATTTTAGCTTGTTATTTAAAGGTTTTATCAATCGTAAAGAGCTTACCGAAAAGTTTGAAATGGGTATGGCTAATGCCACCAGAGACTTAACATTATATAAAGAGCTAGCTCCTCAAAATATAGATTTTAACGCTAAAGATCGAACTTACCTCCAAGCGAAAAAATTCAACCCTCTATTCAGTTACAACCCTAAGCAAACATTAGCCAAATTATCTCATAAAATAAGTGATGGTTTTGATGGCGTAATGGAAGTGGCGTTTCCCGTTGACGCTCCATTACAGCTCAATGTGCCGGATATTTTTATTGTTGCAAAAATTGTACAAGCAGTTTTAAAAGGTAAAGCTATTTCAATTATTTATACGTCATTATCATCTGGATCAAAGGCTAGAGAAATTGTTCCGCATACAATCATTGATAATGGTCTACGTTGGCATGTCAGAGGTTATGACCGAAAAACAAATTCATTCCGTGATTTTGTTATCACACGTATTTCAAAAGTTACATTGCTAGATAAGCAAGTAGACGAATTTGAAACTGCAATTGAAGATAACCAATGGATGAGAAAAATGGATTTACACATTGTTCCTCATCCAACCAATGTCCAATATCCACAAGCAATTGAGCTTGATTACGGCATGGACAAAGGAGTGTTACAACTAACCGCTAGAGCTGCACTTGTTGGTTATTTGTTAAGACGTTGGAATATTGACTGTACTGAAGAAGCATCTTTAAAAGGTGGTGAATATCAGCTTTGGCTGAGAAACAGGCAAACACTCTACGGTGCTGAAAATTTAACAATAGCACCTGGTTATAGTGAATTTAAGCAAGAATTCAAAGGGTAATAATGAAGATAATTGATAATATAAATAGTTTACTAGGTGACGATTTAAAATCTACAATTAAACCTGGTTCAAAGCTTAAAATAGCGGCTTCATGCTTTTCTATTTATGCCTATGAAGCGCTAAAAAAAGAGCTTTCAACTATTGAATCATTAGAATTTATTTTCACTGCACCAACATTTGTCGCGAGTACTGTTACCGACAAAATAAAAAAGGAACGCCGAGAATTTTTTATCCCCCAAGACAAACAAAGTAAAGGTGAATCTAGCCTTTATGGCACTGAGTTTGAAATTCAACTAAGAAATAAATTAAATCAAAAAGCGATAGCAAAAGAATGCGCTAACTGGATCCGTAACAAAGCGGTATTTAAATCAAATACCAGTAGTGCTCCCATGCAACAATTTGCGGTAGTTGATGGTTCTGAACAACACGAACATCAACCTGAAGAAAAACAAGCGCAACATTGTGCGTATATGCCATTACAAGGGTTTTCAGCTGTCGATTTAGGCTATCAAAAGGGTAATGCTGTTTCTAATTTTGTCCATAAAATTGATGACCAAACTTTAAGTAACCAGTATGTGCAATTGTTCGACCAAATTTGGCAAGATCCCGAAAAGCTTAATGATGTAACCACATCAATTACAGAACATATTGAATCTATTTATAAAGAAAACTCCCCTGAAAAAGTCTATTTTCTGATGCTTTATAATATCTTCTATGAATATTTAGGAGACTTAAGTGATGATGTGCTTCCCAATGACCGTACTGGCTATCAAAACACGGCCATATGGAACAAGCTTTATAACTTTCAAAAAGATGGCGCGACGGGCATTATAAATAAGTTAGAAACTTACAATGGCTGCATACTAGCTGACAGTGTGGGTTTAGGTAAAACCTTTACTGCATTAGCGGTAATGAAATATTACGAGTTACGCAACCGTTCAGTACTACTACTTTGTCCTAAAAAATTAGCCGATAATTGGCTCAATTATAACCGCAATTTAAAAACCAATATATTTGCTAAAGACAGGTTTAACTACGATGTGCTTTGCCATACCGATTTAAGCCGCACCAGTGGTGAGTCCTTCGGCACACCTTTAAATCGTATTAACTGGGGCAATTATGATTTAGTAGTCATTGATGAATCGCATAACTTTAGAAACGATATTGCCGTAAAAGATCGTGAAACACGCTATCAAATGTTAATGAATAAAGTTATTCGTGCAGGGGTTAAAACCAAAGTGCTTATGCTTTCGGCAACACCTGTAAATAATAAATTTACTGATTTAAAAAATCAATTGGCGTTAGCTTATGAAGGTAATCAAGAAGAGTTAAGCAGTAAGCTTAAAACGACTAAATCTGTTGAAGCCATTTTTAAAAATGCTCAAGCAGCATTTAACAACTGGACTAAATTAGCACCAGAAGATCGAACAGCTAAAGCAATATTAAACGCTTTAGAATTCGACTTTTTTGAACTTCTTGATTCAGTAACTATTGCCAGATCAAGAAAGCATATCCAAACCTTTTACGATACCTCTGAAATTGGCAGTTTTCCTACTCGTAAAAAGCCATTATCCTTTAGAAGTCCTTTAACTTATCAAAGTGATGTTATTTCACTCAATGATATTTTTGGACAGCTTAAATTACTTAAACTCTGTGTATATGCCCCAATCACTTATATTTTACCAAGCCGCCTTAAAAAATATGAAGAAATGTACGACACGGATGTAAAAGAAGGGAAAAGTAAATTTAGACAGGTCGATCGTGAAAAAAGTTTAGTTGCATTAATGACAACCAATTTATTAAAGCGATTAGAAAGTTCAGTAGAAGCCTTTAGGTTAACGCTGCAAAGTTTATACGATAACCATGAGAAAACATTAGCAACCATTGAAGATTTTTACTCAAATGATGGGACAACTGGTAACCAAAGCGAAATAGATGATTTTGCAGGTGCTATGGCGGCACTTGATAGCGAAGATGATGATTTACCCTCATTTCAAGAAATGGAAATAGGTGGCAAAGTAAAAATAAAACTAATAGATATGGACTTGCCCTCTTGGCAACAAGACTTAAGTGGTGACATTGAAATTATTGGTGCTTTACTTGATGAAATGAAAAGAATTACGCCAGAGCATGATGCTAAATTACAACATTTGAAAAAGCATGTTATCGATAAAATTGAAAACCCTATTAATCAAATTAATGGTAAACACAATAGAAAAATCCTTATATTTACTGCTTATACAGACACGGCTAATTATTTATACAATAACCTTGCTCAAGAGCTACAAGAGTCACATTCAATTCATTCAGCACGTATTTCAGGTGGTCAAAGTTTACCATTAGTCACTATAAATAACAGGATAAACCCAGCTATAAAAAATCGACGTAAAGGTTACGACATTCAAGAGTGCTTAACGTTATTCTCCCCACACTCAAAAGAGAAACACCTAGTCTTACCTGAAGAACCAGCAGAAATTGATCTGTTAATTGCAACAGACTGTATTTCTGAAGGTCAAAACCTGCAAGATTGTGATTACTTAATTAATTACGATATTCATTGGAACCCAGTACGAATAATTCAACGTTTTGGTCGAATTGATCGTATTGGTTCAAAGAATGAATCTATTCAATTAGTTAATTACTGGCCTGATATATCCCTCGATGAATACATTAACTTGAAAGAGCGTGTTGAAAGCCGCATGACTATTGTTGACGTAACCGCAACGGGCGATGACAACGTATTAAGCGCTAAAGCTAATGATGTAAGTTATCGCAAAGAACAGTTAAAAAGACTACAAGATGAAGTAATCGAATTAGAAGATGTTAAAACAGGAGTATCAATTACTGATCTCGGCCTTAATGAATTTAGAATGGACTTACTCAATTTTGTAAAAGAGCAGGGAGAACCTAAAGGTGTGCCCAATGGTATGCACGCGGTGGTAGCGGCTAATGAAGAATTAGGATTAACGCCAGGTGTTATTTTTACCCTAAGAAACGTAAATGACAGTGTTAATGTCGATCAAAAAAATAGACTTCATCCCTATTACCTTGTTTATATCAGTGAGCAAGGTGACGTTATTGCTAACCATAGTGAGATAAAGCGGTTACTTGATTTAGTGCGTACATCTTGTAAAGGCGTTAATGAGCCCATAGCACAAGCTTGTAAGCTATTTAATGAAATTACTAACGATGGTAAAAGCATGGAGAAGTATTCATCGCTGTTAAGTGATGCTATTCGCTCAATGATTGAAGTAAAGGAGGAGCAAGACCTAGACAGCTTATTTAGTGGTGGAGAAACAAGTGCTTTAATTGACACCATTCAAGGACTCGATGATTTTGAGCTGATCGCTTTTTTAGTTATTCAAAAAGAGCAAACTTAACCATGTCTATAAAGGAAGTGTCTATAAGTGAAGTATCTACAAGCACGGTACTATTTGAATATCCTAAGAGTACCGAGCTAAATAGAATGCTGCCCAAAAATAAAATATATGAGCAGGGTAATATTAATAGCGCAATAAGGTCGTTGTTTATTGAGCAAGTTGACCAAGTTATTTGGCAAAATAAACTGTCAGCTCAAACACTAAATATTGAGCCAGCGGCAACAGTGCCAGAAGTCCAAGTTTTTATTATCAAGCTCAAAGGAACAGAGTTAAGCCATGAGGTTTTAACGGTAATTGATAAGGCGATCCCTTTACCCATTATCTTTGAGTTACATACGGGAAATAGTGTAAAAGTAGTCGCGGCATATAAACAACTAAAAGTAAGTGATAAAAAAGACGAAGCGCAAATAAAAGTAGAGCTTAGCGCTTATTTTGCATCAAAATGGTTGGCAAAAAGCACACCACGAAGTGCCTTACCAGTTTCATTAAATATGCAGAGTTTATATGCGCAGCTCATAAGAAGCTTACTATCACTTAGCGCTAAAGGTAATGAAAGCTTAGCTCAGCAAATTAAGCGTATTAGCCAAATTAACAAGTTAGAAAAAAGTCTGAGTCAACTGAATAAGAAGCTTGGTAATGAAAAACAGTTTAAACGTAAGGTAACACTAAATAATCAGGTTAGAGAATTGAAACAAGAGTTAAAAAATATAACGGTGGCAAAGCCTTAAATATATTTTTAATACAAAACATTAATTAATAAAAAGGGAATAGGTTTTGGATATAATTATTGAGAATTGTAATAATATTGACAACGGAACGGTTGAAATTTCTGAAGGTGTTCTAAATATAAAATATGCTATTAACGGCACGGGAAAAACCACTTTGTCTCGTGCTATTTGTGCATCGCTAAACGACCGACTCCATGGTACAAGTGATCTTGCTACTCTTACCCCTTTTAAAGCAATTAATGATGAGTCCATAACCCCTTCGGTTTCTGGTGATGAAGCAATTAGTAGTATTAAAGTTTTCGATGAAGAGTATATCAATGAATTTGTTTTTCAGCCTGATGAGTTGCTAAAAGGTAGCTTTGATATATTGATACGAGATGAAAACTACGACGCTGTTATGGCTGAGATAGAAGTGCTTGTTTCAGAAATTAAATTGCATTTTACTCAAGACAAAGAAATAGAAGCACTCATTAATGATTTTACTGAATTAAGTGATAGCTTTGGCAAGCCAACTAAAGCAGGAATTCATGCTGCTAGTCCATTAGCTAAAGGCCTTAAAGATGGTAATAAAGTTGCCAATATACCCGAAGGACTAGAAGTATATAAAGATTATATTCAAGCAGATGATAACTTTAAATGGATAAAATGGCAGTTAGATGGCAAGCAGTTTATTGATAGATCTGATAATTGCCCGTATTGCGTGCATGATGTAGTTGATGTTAAAGACACCATTAAAAAGGTCAGTGAAGTATATAATTCTAAGATTATCCAAAATTTAAATAAAATCATTGCCGTTTTCCTTCGTTTAGACAAATATTTTTCTGATGAGACTAAAGCTAATATTTCTAAATTTATAGATAATGTTGATGGATATACAGAAGAGCAAATTGATTACTTAAATGAAATCAAAGGACAAGTTGACCGCCTTAACGGCAAGTTTCACAAACTGAGAAATGTTGACTTCTTTTCATTTAAAGATGTAGAAAAGGTTATTGATGAGCTTAAAGTTTATAAAATAGATCCTGATTATTATGCTCATTTACAGTCAGCTGAAACTTTAGCAAAAGTTGAAAAGGTTAATGCATCTATAGATGAACTAATAGTTAAAGCGGGACTGTTGCAAGGTAAAATCAATATTCAAAATAAGCATATTGAAAAACTTGTTGAAGAAAACAAACAAACTATAAATTCTTTTCTTAAAAATGCAGGTTATAAATACAATGTTGACCTAATTGAAGATAAAAATGGAAAACATCGTTTAAAACTAATTCATACTGATTTAACCAATAGTGAGATTAGTGAAGTAAGAACAACATTAAGTTATGGCGAAAGAAATGCCTTTGCTTTAGTGTTATTTATGTTTGATGCGGTAAAAAACTCGCCTGATCTCATTATATTAGATGATCCTATTTCTTCTTTTGATAAAAATAAAAAATATGCCATTGTCGAAATGCTATTTCGCAAAGGTAAATCATTTAGCGGCAAAACAGTTTTATTATTAACTCATGACTTTGAACCCATTGTTGATATGCTATATCACCACAGTGATAGGTTTGATAAACCTTTTACCTCATTTATTGAAAATAATAACAGTCAGTTAATTGAAACAATAATCGAAAAATGTGAGATACAAACATTTGTTGAAATTAATACTCAAAATATACAAGAAAGTGAAAGTGTTTTAACTAAACTTGTTTATCTTCGACGATTATATGAAATAACAAATAGCAAAGGGATGGGGTATCAACTTATTTCAAATGCTCTTCATAAAAGACCTATCCCACTTTTTTTTGAATTTGAAGTATCACGAGAAATGACAGCAGATGAAATTGTTGAAGGTTCAACAGAAATAAAAAATGATATTCCTGAATTTGATTATGGCGTAATTATTACGCTTATTACTGATGATGATGGTCTGAAAACGCTTTACAATAACTGTGATAATAATTATGAAAAACTCCATTTATATAGAATTTTTTATGCAGATAAGCAAGATGCTATTCAAACTAACGTAATACAAAAATTTATCAATCAGGCCTTCCATATTGAAAATGACTATATATACCAATTAAACCCAACTAAATTTCAAACGGTTCCTCAATACGTTATTGAAGAATGTGACCGTTTTATTAATGCATAGTACATACATGCTTAAAGTTAAACTTACAATTTATTCAGCAATGAATAACTAATAGAAAAATAAATAGGATCAAAGATGGATAAGTTAAAAATGCACAGCCCTGATATGACGGCTGATAATATTGAAAAAATAGCGGGACTATTTCCTAATTGTATTACCGAATCGCATGATGCTCAGGGCAAGCTTAAAAAATCTATTGATTTTGATTTACTAAAACAAGAACTTTCAGGCTCAATTGTTGAAGGGGCACAAGAACGATATCACTTAAATTGGCCAGGGAAACGATCTTCACTATTCAAAGCAAACACAAAGATCTCTAAAACTTTTAGGCCAAATGAAAAAGAAAGCAAACAGTTCGATGTTACGAAAAACATTTTTATAGAAGGAAATAATTTAACTGCATTAAAGTTACTAGAAGAATCATATTTAGGAAAAATAAAACTTATTTATATAGACCCTCCATATAATACAGGTGGCGATTTATTGTATAACGATGACTTTTCTGTATCAGCCGAAGAGTTTTTTAAATCTGACAATCAGATAGATGTAACAGGTAATAAATTGGTTTCTAATCTTGATGGAAATGGTCGCTTTCATACAAAGTGGTTAAATATGATTTACCCAAGACTTAAGAAAGCTAAAAATTTATTAAAAGATGATGGTGTGCTAGCTATCTCAATTGATGATAATGAACTTTCTAACTTATTATCGGTAGTAGATGAACTTTTTGGGTGGGAAAACCGAAAAGTCATTTGTGTAAAAATGAGTGAGGCTAGTGGGTTAAAAATGGGGAGCGTAAAAAGAATAGGTTCGATTGCTAAATTGAAAGAGTATGTGGTTATTTGTTCTCCGAATGGAATTAAAGGGTTAAACCTAGAAAATATACCCAAAAGTGATTGGGACTCGGAATATAATATTTATCTTGAAAATATATCCAAGGAAGATAGAGAGCTTATTAGTAAAGAAATGGACAATGATGAGGGAACTTCTAATTTTAAATTACTCGATTCCATAGCAAAAAAAATAAAGTTGATATCTGTAGCTGATAAATTAAAAGAAGAAGGAGTAGATAGGGCTGAGAAGAAATCGTGGTTATTTAAAAATTCATGGCGAATTTGTCAATGCGCGACATCTTCTACTGTTTTGAAGCTTGCTAATGAAAAAAAAGAATCAATATCACAGGATAACTTCTTCGTATTGTCATCGACAGGAAAAATATATTTAGTTAGAGGTGGTTATAGTAGTGAATCTGCTAAACCTAGGGTTCAAATGATATTTGCAGATGATAACTTAACGTTGCATCCAGGCGATTTTTGGTTTGATATTAAAACAACTGGCCTTGACGGAGAAGGTGGTGTTTCGTTTAAGAATGGAAAAAAACCAATTAAGCTCTTATCTAGAATTATAAAAATGGCCACATCGAAAGATGATATCGTTCTAGATTTTTTTGCTGGTTCAGGAAGTACGGGACAAGCTGTTTGGGAATCTAATATTGAAGATAACTCAAATAGACAATTTATACTTGTACAATATCCAGAAGAATTTAATAAAAAAAATAAAGACCATTCTTTTTCTATTAAATTTTGTAATGAAAGTGGTATTCAAGCGAATGTAGCAGAATTAGCAAAGCAAAGATTACGAGTCAACAGTAGTCGATTGTCTAAAAGTACCGAGAAATCAATTGATTTTGGATTCAGATCTTTGAAAATAGACACCTCAAACATGACCGATATTTACTACAATCCTGAAAATATTTCTCAAGAAGATATGTTTGCTCAAGTCGAAAACATCAAAGAAGACCGCACCGATGAAGATCTACTTTTCCAAGTATTACTCGATTGGGGCCTAGGCTTAACTTTGCCTATTAGTAAAAAACAAATTTCTGGTAAAGATGTTTTCTTTGTTAATAGTGACTCTGATGGTGAAGGGGCAGATTTAATTGCCTGTTTTGCTAAAAATATCAATGATGATTTAGTGAAACAATTGGCGCAATTACAACCACTACGTATTGTATTTAGAGATGATAGTTTTGGTGATGGCTTCGATGCCGATGCAGTTAAAATAAATGCTGAACAGATCTTTAAGCAATTATCTCCTGCAACTGATGTTAAATCATTATAGGGTCTTGAGATGAAAAAACTAATCCGTAACTCGACAGCCGAATTTTTGATTTTTACCTCTCAAGCTGGTGAAGATAGTATTGAGGTTCGCCTTGAAAATGAAAATATTTGGTTGAGCCAGAAAATGTTAGCACAACTTTTTGGTCGCTCACCGTCTACGATTAATGAACATTTAAAAAATATTTTCAATGAAGGTGAGCTAGATAAAGACAATGTGATGAGAAAATTCGGAAATTCCGAATTTTCTACCAAACCGACCAATTTTTATAGTCTTGATGCCATTATATCAGTGGGATATCGGGTTAATTCTGTGCGTGCAACACAATTTAGGCAATGGGCTACCGCCGTATTAAAAGAATTTGCCATAAAAGGCTTTGTGCTTGATAACAAACGTCTCGAAAATGGCACTTTTTTAGGTAAAGATTACTTTGAAGCGCTATTGGCAGATATTCGAGAAATACGCCTGAGTGAACGCCGTTTTTATCAAAAAATTACGGATATTTATGCCACCAGTATTGATTACAATAAAGGCGCTAAAACCAGTAAAGACTTCTTTTCTAAAGTGCAAAATAAACTGCATTACGCCATACATGGTAATACAGCCGCTGAATTAATCACAAAAAGAGCAAGTTGTGAACAGCACAATATGGGCTTAACCAGTTGGCGTAATTCTCCTGAGGGTAAAATAGTTAAAACAGATGTTAGTGTTGCTAAAAACTACCTACAAAAAGATGAGCTACAAGCGTTAGGGCATATTGTGAATGCTTATTTAGATTTAGCGGAAGCGCGTTGTTTACGCAATATTCCGATGACTATGGAAGATTGGGCTAAAAGACTTGATCTATTTTTAGAGTTTGATGATCGAGAGATTTTACAGGGGTATGGATCTATTACCGCTAAAGTCGCAAAAGACTATGCCGAAACTGAATTTGAAAAATACCGCATTGTTCAAGACCGCTTATTTGAGTCTGATTTTGACAAGCTATTAAACGCTAATGTAAATAACTCCAATCAACTGAAGAAACCTAACAATGAAGCTTAAATTTAAAGTACAAGCCTATCAAACCAAAGCGGTTGAATCAGTTGTTGATTGTTTTGTAGGTCAGCCGACCCAAACGGGCATACAATATCGAATAGATCCTGGTGCAATTAAGGCAAACCAATCTCAAAGAACTGATTATATTGAAGAGGGCTTTCGCAACGCACCTATTCAATTAACCCAAGAACAGTTAATTGATAATTTACATAAAGTTCAAAAAAATCAAAACTTACCAATATCTAATAACTTAACCGAATATTTTGATAATAAAGGTAAAAAATTACCATCATCTTATCACGCAGGGTGCGATCTTAACTTTGATATTGAAATGGAAACAGGTACAGGTAAAACCTACTGTTACATTAAAACCATGTATGAAATGAACAAAAAATATGGTTGGTCAAAGTTTATAATAATGGTACCAACCATTGCTATTCGTGAAGGTGTGCATAAATCATTAGAAATAACGGCAGATCATTTTTTAAATGAAGAGGGTTATGGTAAAAAAATTCGTTTTTTTACGTACAATTCAAAACAGCTTCATAAGATTGAAAGTTTTTCGTCAGATGCTGGCATCAATGTCATGATCATTAATGTTCAAGCGTTTAATGCCACAGGTGCCGATAATAGAAAAATTTATGAAGAACTCGATGATTTTCAATCTCGCCGTCCTATTGATGTGATCAGTGCCAATCGGCCAATATTAATTTTAGATGAACCGCAAAAAATGGAAGGTAGAGCAACACAACAATCTATTCCTAAATTCAAACCACTGATGATACTGCGTTACTCGGCAACTCATAAGTCTAACCATAACAAAGTACATCGCCTTGATGCTGTTGATGCCTACAATCAAAAGTTAGTTAAGAAAATATCGGTACGAGGTATTCAAACTAAAGGTTTAGCTGGTACTAGTGCTTACTTGTATTTAGAGTCGATAGAAATATCTAAAAAAGCACCTGTTGCTCGATTAGAAATTGAGCAAAAACTTAAATCTGGCGCTATTGTTCGTAAAATAATAAAGGTAAATAAAGAAGATAGATTACATGATCTATCGGGCGAACTTGATCAATATTCTGGTTTTGTTGTTGCTAATATTGATGCTGTTAACGACACCATTGAATTTTTAAATGGCGAAAAATTAAAAGCAGGCGAAGCGGCTGGTGATATCACCGAAGCGATGATTCGTCGTATTCAAATTCGCGATACAATTAAAACCCACATGGATAAAGAACAGTTACTCTACGCTAAAGGCATAAAAGTATTATCGTTATTCTTTATTGATCAAGTGGCTAAATACCGTGATTATGGCGCTGTAGATAGTAATACTGGCATTGTTGATGATAAAGGTGAATATGCTCGGATATTTGAGCAAGAGTATGTAATTTTAAAAGACGAATTGCTAACTGACTTCTCTGAAGGTGGCTTGCCTGAAAATGCGCCTTATAGAGCATACCTTAATGGCATATCAGCAACATCAACCCATAAAGGTTATTTCGCAATTGATAAAAAGAAAAAGCTGGTCGATCCAAAAATTAAAACCCGTGGTGAAGAAAAAGGTTTAGCTAATGATGAAAGTGCCACCGCAGCTTACGATTTGATTTTAAAAGAGAAAGAGTTATTACTTTCATTTGAAGAGCCAACACGTTTTATTTTTTCACATTCAGCGTTACGTGAAGGTTGGGATAACCCTAATGTTTTTGTTATGTGTATGCTTAAGCATGCCGATACTGACAATACGATATCCCGTCGCCAAGAAGTGGGTCGTGGTTTACGTATTGCCGTTAATCAGCAAGGTGAGCGACAAGATCATCCGAGTACCGTTCATGACATTAATATTTTAAGTATTGTTGCCAGTGAAAGCTTTAGTGATTTTGTTAGCTCTTTGCAAAGAGAGATCAGTGAATCACTTTCAGCAAGACCACAAAAAGCGGATAAAGATTATTTTATTGGCAAAATTATAGAAACAGATGAGGGTAAAGTCACTATAGATGAGCCGATGGCTAAAATGATAGAACGCTACTTGATTAAAAATGACTATACAGATGACAAGGATCAAATAACAGATAGCTATCATCAAGATCGTAAAAATGATGAGTTAGCCAAACTGCCAGATGATTTACTGCCTTTTAACGATCAAATAGTTGAACTAATTAACGGTGTATTTAGTCAAGCTCAATTGCCTGAGATTAATGATGACAGAGCGCCAAAAATTAATCCGTTAAATGCTAATTTTGATAAAAAAGAATTCCAAAAACTTTGGAATAAAATCAATAAAAAGGCGGTATATAAAGTTGATTTTGATTCAAATGAATTGATTGAAAATTGTATTTCAGCTATTGATAAAGAGCTGAGCGTTACCCCATTGCAATACACCATTGTACAAGGTGAACAAAAAGCCAAACAAACGGATGACATGTTAAAGCAAGGTGATACTTTTGAAGTTAACATGCGTAAAACTGAATATGAAACAGTATCTATTCATTCATCCGTTAAATATGACTTAATTGGCAAGTTAGCTAGTAGCTCTAATTTAACGCGTAAAACGGTTTGTGCCATTTTACAAGGGATTACCAGTGATACATTTGATTTGTTTAAGGTAAATCCTGAACAGTTTATCAGTGAAACTGCTCGTTTGGTAAAAGAGCAAAAAGCTACAGCGACTATTCAGCACTTAACTTACGATTTAATAGATGAAACTCATGACACTGAAATATTCACTCAAAATCAGAAGATACAAGACTTCAGTAAAGCTGTTACTCAGCTTAAAAAGCATGTTTATGATTTTGCTATAACTGACTCAAAAGTAGAACGAAAGTTTATTGAAGACTTAGACGTTAGTGATGAAGTTGAGGTGTATGCTAAATTGCCTAGAGGCTTCACCATACCAACACCGTTAGGTGAAGGTGGTTATAACCCTGATTGGGCTATCGCTTTCAAAGATGGCTCTGTAAAGCATATTTTATTCGTTGCTGAAACTAAAGGCTCAATGTCGACAATGCAACTGAAGAAAATTGAAGAAGCAAAAATTGAATGTGCCAGAAAATACTTTGAGCGTTTAGAGCAAGAAGTTAATGGTGAAGGTGAGGGGGAAAAGGTTAAATTTAATATGGTGGCTACCTACAGTGACCTGCTTGAAAAAGCAGGTGTAAATAAGCCAGCATAACCTCTACTCATATTATGGGTAGTAGCTTATTTCTGAGCTACTACCCATATGATTAACTTGGTTATGCAGCTAGGTCGATTGGGCTTTCTTGATTTTTATCGTCGTCAGTCAGGCTATTCCAAATGTTATATTGTAAGTCGTAGTGAATTTCATTAACAATCTTTGATGGTTCATTACTAAGATCATACTCAATAGCTTGTTCCTGATTTTCATGTGCCTCGTACGCAAAAAGCACATCATCACGTGAAAACAGTACTTTTAGTATATCCATTATTGCAGCTATCATCATCACCATGTTTTTTTCATTTTTAGAACGGCAAAAAGATAAGTCAACATATCCACTATTACGTTTATTACTTCTAATGCTTACACCAAGTGTTTTAATCGCTTTAATTTGTACATTATTAACTTTAACAGAAGCTATTAGTTTTTTAGGCAGTGGAGCTAATGTAATAAAAGGATCATCACGTTCAGGCTTGTAACTCATACCTTCTTTTGTTTGAAGTTTATTCCAAGTAAATCTAGTTCCTTTCACTTTAGATCCACTAATTAATGGGCTATCCATTACTTTGCCATTTTTTTTGAAACTAATAACTTGGTAATTAATTCCTCTGATGCTGCCATCATCATTTTTCACTGCCTGAATATTTACGTTACGCTTTGCTAGACCAAGCGAGAACTCTTTAATTGTTTTGGGGTTGCCTTCTGCTTGATACAAATTTTTAATACGAGCTCGTATAATTGCGGCCCAATCATTCTCTAAGCATTTTTTTCGTGAACCATGGCCTTTCATTTGAGCTTTAGTGAAATTGAAACCGAAGTCGTTTACATCCCCTGGAGATGCGAGTTTTACTAAATTATGCTTTTCTTCAAAAGCTCTCATGACGGGCCAACCCTTTTCGTAATCTTTGCTTGTTTTAACAAGTTCACCTTTTAAAGCTGCTTGAGCTAAACAAGCAACAATATGAATGTGCTGACCGCCATCTTTGCCTAGAACATTACTTTTATGACTTAAGCTAGTGTCGTTATGCAAAGCACACGTCCACTTAGTATCATTGCCAAAACCTAGTGCTTGCATGTACTGATTTGCCAAGATCAGCCAGTCAGAGTTTGACACTTTTCCAAAGTCATTGTTAGAAATTGAGATGACATAATGCTTAAAGCACTTTTGAGCATTTTTATTTAAAGCTCCCCAATTTTCTAACTCTGAGATCATATTATCTAATTCAAAGTGGTTAGAGCCATCTAAACTTGTGCGAAGAGGATTACTTGTTATATTGCCACCTAAGTGAACCACATTATCAGCATCTACTGGATGCTCATGGCCATCTCCACGGTAGACATATAATACGGTTCCTTTAGCGCTTTTTCTGGTTTCTTTAGGGTTTGCAGTAGTCATGACCTAGGCAGCCTTACTATGGTCAATAAGACGTGCTTGCTTGATGCTTCCAGGGGAAATGTGCTTAACAAATTCTTCAAGTAACTTTTTTGTTAACATTACTTGTTGAACTAAGTTGGCTATATCATCTTCCTGGTTCCACAGGTTTACTTTGTGCATCGCTTGATTCAAATTATTTGCCACGGGTATTAATGCTATTAATAAATCTTTTGTCGGCTTTGGAGTTTGTATTATTTCTAGCTTTCCACACTCAATAACACTGAATAGATTATCCCTAATAAAGGGGCCTATATTAAGGTTACGTTGATTGGGGTAATCAGCCTCAATTGCACGTTTAGCTAAAAAGTTATATAGCTGGTCATCGACACACACGTTTATTTTGTGCAGCTTGGGTTCTGAAGTTTTCTGTCTGCCAACTTTTTTATTTCTTATTTTCATTTTATTACCTTTATTATTTTTATTGGTAGTTTTATTGTGTAGCAACAAGCTCATATAATTTTTAATAAACGCAACAGCTACGCTGTGAGTACCAAGCGCTGAATCTGATAGAAACATTTAAGTCTGACTAAATGGCCATAATCTGATGAAAGCATTGCTGGCGTGTCAAAATATTTAAAAAAAAAGGCTCTAATTTTTTACTTGTTAACAGTGCTGAGTTGAACTGCTCTTATTAGTATTATCCTCTTTGTTTATTAGTTTTTCTATCTGTAAGTACTTGTATAACTGAAAGTAATTACCTGTCAAATTGACATGGTGAAAGTTAGATAGAATACTTTTTTAAGTATTTCGTCATAACAATCAAGAAAAACAACAATCGAAATTTCATTTATACATAGTAATTTGCAGCTACTTTTAAAGCGTCTTCTAATTCGTATTCGCTCAGTTGTAAGTTCTGTGCGATGTATTCAGGTGAGCTTACTATTTGCTCTGAGTGCTTTTTACAGCTACGGCTATCGATACATTTTTTACAAACCGTTTTATCGCTTAAAGTATACTTATCACCATTTTTTACTATCACTCCCCACTTTTTGCTTAAATCTATCACTATGTTGTTATGGAGTAGTGTCGGCCATGCGTATAGCCTTCGACTAGCTTCAGATTTAATAAGATCTGAGCAATAAATTTGAAAAATCGCATCTAGTTGCATAATCGAAATTTCTAAATGTTCTGCAAGATCCATTCTAAAACCAGGACCTAAAATTTGTATCTTTTTTATAATTTCTAATTTATCCAATTCATATAGTTGTTCAATAAATTCTTGGCTGCATTCTAAATCGTCTTTATTATTCGTAAAGAATTGAATTATTTTTTTATCAATGTTGGCTGGATTTTCCATTTTTCTTTCTCTGTTAGCTTGATTCATTCAGGTTATCTAAAAGAATTAAACTGATTATAACTCCGTAAAATCCAACATGCAACGCGGCAACTATATGATATTGTTAATAATATATCTTTAATGATATAGCTAGGGAAAGGTGTTTTTTAAGTGTTTTTAGCTATAGCTAAGCTCTAGAGGTGTTCATATATTAATGATGATATAAAGCTTAAGTACAAAATAATTGAAACTAATTTTAGTTAGCTGTGATGGTGACCATAATCTGCATCATGGTTGAGTGCATGTAGCAATAGTGACGGTTTTAGAGTGGAGTTTATATCTTGGGAATGGGTAATAAACAGATAACGTTATTAAAAAATATAAACGGCTAAAAATAATTCTAGTGATTTGCCAAGCTTCGCTTGAGGAGGCCAGTATTATAGTGAACATAAAGGACTATTTAATTTATGACAGTTTGACACATAAAACATTAGCAACTGCCAATATACGGTTAATAATTAGCCAAACAAACATCTTTTTGAACTTTTTTTAATTATTTTACTGTAGTTTTTGAAAAAAGCGTCCTCCTGTTTATATTGAAGACAATAAATTATCTTTACCTATAGAGAGGTAAAATAAATAGAATTAAACTCCAAGAATTAAAGAATAAACAAAGTAAATACTGGTTGATTTCAGCGACTTTGTCGCTGGTCTATAACTAATATTGTTTACAACAAAAAAGATTTTGGTTGTAAACAATTAATGTTTTGTTGTTGAGTACTTAACGTTAGTTTTTAAAATAAAATGATTGTGTGTGGGTTGTTTTCGTATATACTGTATTGATGTATACGGTTAGGGTTAAGAAATGACAGCAATATCTAAACAGATTCAAGCAAGGTTTAAAGTTATAGAGTACATGGTCTATTGGGAAGGCGGTGTCAATGCAACTAGGCTCTCTAATTATTTTGGCATTGGAGTTAACGTCATTACGAGTGTTTTAGCTAAATATCGGCAGATGCATCCTGAAAATATTAGCTTCGATAGTAAAGACCCTGAAAAAATTTGTGTACCTCAAAATGCTTTTGAACCACATTACATTAGTACTTCATGGGACGACTATATAAACACAATCCTTACCAACAATAGTGCTTATGTGGTTAAGACATATGGAACCGATTCTTTTTTAAACTCTTTACCATCATTGCAGAAACCTAAGCCGAATATTACTCGTGTGATCCTAAAAGCAATTCGGACAGGGCGAAAAATAAAACTGAAATATAAAAGCAGAAGTACACCTAGTGGAAGCATACGTACTATTGCGCCTCATGCATTAGCATGTGATGGATTGAGGTGGCATTGTCGAGCTTATTGTTACAAAAGAGAGCGTTTTTCAGACTTTAATTTAGGAAGAATGGAGTCTGTTGAGTTAATGGAGAAATCTGATATTCACAAAAAAGAAGATACCTATTGGTTTACATTCGTCAATGTACTGATAGGCCCTCATCCTGATTTAAATGAAGATGAGCAACAATTAGTACTGAATGACTTTAATTATGATGAACCCTTTGAAATGCTAATTAGGGGAGCTTTAGTTGACTACACGCTGCAATTTTATCGTATTGCCAAATCGGCAACCCATGGTGATAAAAGAGCAACTCCCTTAGTTGTACTTAATCCCGATGTGTTAGCACCCTATTTATTTTAAGGCCAACAATGAGCTTATTTCCTTATTTGATTGCTATTTCTGATAGACGTTTGATTAATGCTCGAAGGTTTTCGAAACTTCTTGAAGCTAAAAACATTACAATGTCTCAGCTTGGAAATGCAGTTTATCAACAAAAAAACAGATACCTCTTTAACGTTGTAGATACAGAGTTATTTGAACTCCTTTTAAGTAAAACTGCGCCAGCAAAATCGAGACCTCACGCAGCAAGGCAAGGAGACTCACATAAACACCCAACATTTTGTTCGTACTTACCAACTAAAAATAGTGCTAATGAAAATGAGCTTATATGCATTTCTTGCGACCCCACTACATTCAGCCATGGTGAATCAACCTTTCCTAGTGATACTCCCATTATATTAATTGAGAACAGCGATTGTTTTACTTTCAGTGATGATTTTCTGTTGGCAATGCAACTTGATGATCTATTAGGTAAAGCATTAATTGTTTTATCAAGTGGAAATGCGATAACTCATAAACAATCAATGCGGTGGCTATCTTCATTTGAGATGGTTTACTATTGTCCTGACTATGATTTAGCAGGGATAATTATATATGAAACATTGTGTCGACATTTAAATAAGCCCCCAGTCTTTGTAGTACCTTCAAATCTAATCACATATCAAAAATATTGCTTTAAACCGAAAAAACCAGAAAGCCTACTTAAAGCGATAGAAAAAGTAGATAACTTAGGGCTACCTGAACAACTTAAAACACTATTTTCACAAGGTTTGGGGTTTATTGAACAAGAAGTCTTTTTAGGAGAAATACATGAGTAATAAATTTGTTGTAGGAATAAAGCGGATCATTGGTGTTGATTCAGCCTCATTTGCTTATGTTGAAGCTCCTCTTGATGATTCTCTTTTGTTGCTAGGAAAAGGGAATTATGGCAAAACAAGTTTGATCAATGCAGTTCGTTTCTTTTTTTTACCCGAGCTTAGTCTAAATAAATGCACCCAAAAATTTGCTTTTAAAAACGGTAAGTCATACCCAGATATTGAATACTATAGTAAAGATGAAGTTGCAGATTATTACTTCCCTTCACAAAACAGTTGTTTGATTTTAGAAGTAGAGCATAAGTTAATCGGTGGTGGTTTTCGACGCCACTGTCAATTAATAACGCTAGGTAATAATTACAAAATCAATCGATTCTTTATTCCTACACCTTATGAAGATATAGAGCATTTATTTTGGGATAAATCATATTCCGTCAGTGGTGCTAAGTCGAGTAATTCGCCAGGTCTACATTTACTTAAATCGCTAAAACAAATCAATAATTCCGCTACTTTGATTAGACAGCAAGAGGAGATAGAGAAATCCTTATATAAAATTGATATTTTGAATCCTGATTTATGTCAGTATGCGATCTACCCACTGAATGAAATTAAGCAAAGTACAGTTGACTCATTAAGGGCTTTGATTAAGTTACTTTTTAACAAAGATGGAAATGCACTACGTATAATGACATCAACTGCTATTGATATTCAGGATAGTAGCTCAGGAGCTTTAGAAGTTGATATAAAGGATCTAATAGCTCAGCAGGAACAATTAACAAAAGATCGTGAAGAGCTACTAAAACTTAAAGAAGCCATATCTTTATTTGAAAAAGTTAGGAAAGACTTTCAAGTTCAGAAAGCTCAGCAAACACATGAGCGAGAGTATGCCCAAGTTATTACTAATGTTTTGGCTTTAGAAAACACTATTAAAAATAATCATGGTCAGTTAGTAGAAAAGATTAAGCCACTTGATGTTTCACTAGAAGCATTAACTACAAGTAAAGAGAAGCTAGGAAAAGATAAAGAAGCTAAATTAATTGAAAAAAGCAGAGCAGAAAGAGAGCTCAAAAAAAATCAAACAGTGCTAGATAAGTGCACAAAGATCTGTGAGCCTTATGGTGATGAACCAATTACAGAAACCAAAGAGTTATTGAAAATACACCTTGCAGATAAAAAACAAGAATTACAGCTTCAAACTGACTCTAACAAGCGTGATTTACGAATTTCAGAGTTACCTGAACTCATAGTAAAAGCGAAGGAGGTGGTTGCAAAAGTTGAAGCACGGGTACAACATATTCAATTTACGATTAAAGAGCAGCTTCCCAAGTCAGCCTTAAAAGTATTGGATGTTATTAATCCGTCTTTATTAGCCGCTAACCCGCACAGAAAGTTAACTAAAGATGAGCATAATTCAATTAATCAGTTTACTAATCTTTTCAGTGTAGAAGGCAACCGAATAACCTTTTTTGATGAAACTTTTGATTATTTTGTTAAGCAAGGTTCTCTTTCATTGCAAGATCATTTAACAACGGCTGAAACCGAGCATTCTGCACTAATAAAAGAACTAAAACAGTTAAGTGGAATAAACAATAAATCTGTTTTACATGATGCAGCTAAAGTCACTAATTTAGAAAAAGAGATCTCTAAGGCTAATAATGATTTCGAAACGTTGGGTAAATATGATTATAGCTTACAGCGAAAAGCTGAAATTATAGAAGAGTTAGGTGAAATAAAGTTGTTTTTTATAAGCAATGAGCAAGACATTATCAGCAAAGAGGAAGAACGATTAAAAGCGGAAGAACAATTCAAATTAATTGATGTAAAACTGAAATCAGCCCAAGAGCAGTGTGAAAAAATTAATTACTTACTGATATTAATTAATATTCATAAGTCACGTTTCCCCCGTGTAGCTTCTTTAGTTGAAAAAATAGCACCAGATGTTAATTTTAACTTTAATTTGTTACCCAGCGAAATTGACTTACAGGAGTTTGAAGTCAAACTAGAAAAAAGTAAAGAAGCTAGAGGAAATGTAATATTACAACTTAAAAATTTCTGCCTAACTGGACTTTTAAATGACGAGTATGGACTACTTAAAGAAGTTCGGACTCAACAAGCTGTCACTTCATCATTTGAGAACTTAGCTGCGAAGTTTGAAACCTTAGAACAATCAACAGAACAATTAGAAAAGGATACTCAACTTCATAATAGTTATATCCGTAATAGACTTGATAGGCTGGATAAAACTAAAACTCAAATAGATGAAACCATTCAACGTATAAACGATGAGTTATCTGGAGCCAAAGTTAATGACTTATCAGGCATAAAACTAAAGGTGGTTATCAATGGCACTTTTGATGATCTAGTTAGCAGTTGGCGTGAGTTTGATGATTTAGATACAGATGCAACCTTACCTGCTAATTGGTATAAGCGACTTCAAGACTTTTTACACTCTGATGCGGTGAGTAGCTTAGATGGAAAGTTGAGGATGGAAAACCTTATTAAACAAGCTTCCTATTTAACAAAAAAAGACAATGAATCTTGGGAAGATAAAGGTCAATCGACATCAACCCAAATGCTGATCAATATGCATTTCTCTGAAGTATTCGTTAAAAGACTTTGTGATGATACGAGTAAAGTTGACTTCCCTATGATGATGGATGAAGTAGGGACGATTAGTGTAGAACAATTTCCCCCACTCATTGCAGACCTAAAAAGTAAAGGACATTCACTTATTGGTGCTACAACACATGGAAAAAGTGCTGTTCTTATTGATGCCTTTACCAACTACCTTGTTATGGATGAGATGACTTCAGCTAAACCTTATCACCAAAGTCGAAGTAAAGTTTGTTTTTCTCCTAAGCCTGAATTCTTAGTAAATAAGCAGGAACAGCAGGAGCTGGAGGTTAACTAGATGGTAGGTGATAACATAAATAAGCGCTTCAGTACTATTGAAACCATTAAGCGACTTTTACTTTTCAAGGATATCATGTTTAAGGTTATTGAGTTTTCTGACCTAAATCATACCAGCGCAATCCCTGAAACCCAGTTCTATGCCTATGTTGTTGCTGAGCAAGAAGGAAAAGGTAAAGAAAAGTCCAAAGAAATAGCTGTTGTTTGTGATGTACAAAACCTTCTAATGGCAAGAGTTATTAATGATCGACGCAATGTGGGTGGCGCAACATCATTGCTGTTCAATACCACAGTATTTGAGTTATTTAGACTTTGTAAAGTTAGTTTGCATAGACCGCTAACCAAAGTGTCATTAAATGCGTCAATGTCACCATTATGGTCAATATCAAAACAAATAAAAGAAAGGAGGCTTTCTACTGTACCTGGGTCTGATGATTACAATGAATGGGTCGATGATTTAATTTTTAGGATTAGTGAGTTATTAGGAAAGATTAAAACCAATATTGCCAAGTTACAAAATGTTGGGTTGGAGTTTGAAAAAAATGCTCAAAATGATTCAAATGAACAGCCTCTGTTAGCTACTAAGCGAGAATCCTATCAATTGGCTTCAAAACTATTTCAACGAGAGATAAAGCCTTTAAAGATCTTTCTTGAAAAAAACACTCGATATGAGGATGGTGATGGAATTTTCTTATTGTTTGAATATTTTAGAAGCTTCTTTAAAATAGTTCGTGACTATCAAAGAGCCGAGTTGATTCTTAGCTACGAAGTTCAATACTTGGATCTTTTTCTTCCTATCAAAACTGTTGCAAGTACTGTCAGTATTTACCTTCAAAAAACACAGAAATCAATCTTTGAGCAGAGTGCTATGGACAGCGCGTATAATGTAATTCTTGCAGCCTATGAGAAAACTCTTGGTACGGATATGAGAAATAAGTATATTGATTTAAAGGATTTAGCATCATTGGATATGGAAATTTATACTCCTTCGGTTAATCGCCTTTCACCTTTCCGCGCAGATAAAAGCTCGGCCTTTCTTAATATTGCATTTAAAGAAATTGATAGTAGAGCTAATAAACAAAGTGAGCAATCTCATTTAGATGTAGAATTGACTGAAAATATAAATAAAGATTCGGCTAGAAAATTAGCCCATGCCCAGTTACTAAATAAGTGGATATCTGAGACAGACTGGCCTGATGATATTGATTTTGTTGAGTTTGCTCATATGAACTTAACTAATGTAATGCTTGGCTACACACTACCAGATCTGTTTGAAGTGCAGTCGAGTGTTATTAACACCAATAATAATTCTATCAAAGTATTTAATGAATATCGAAAAATTGAAAATGAAACACATAGCTTTCAATATCGAGTGAGACATATCAAAACAAAACTATAAGTAAGGAAAATAGCTAATGAGTGAGCAATATTACAGCTTTTACGATGTAGACGAGCAACTATCACGCGCTATTTATAAATCTTTTTATAATGGGTGCGTCATTAATAGAAAAGAATATATTGAAGCAAAGGCTGATTGGGTTGAGTCACCTCTATATCTTCAATTACGTCAACATGAAAAGCATTTTAAACTTCTATACAGGCACTTAGGCTATGAACTTGAGTATGATGAAACTGGCGAGTTTATCTCAGCTAAGTTGTTATCCGAAAGTGAAAGCGAAGACACTCCTTTTGATGAAACATCACTGAAAATTGTTGCAGTTCTGTCTTTAATTTCAAAAGTTATTACTGAAAGAGGGCAATCATTAGCTCATTTGGCTGAGCCCGTGCAAGGAGTTACGCTTGATGACCTATCTAGTTTATTTAATAATGAACTTCATGAAGCAATATTAAAGTCACTAAAATTTAAAGCGTCAACAGACCCAATAGATTTCCTTATTAAACGGGGGTTTGCTTATAAGGTAAGCAAAAATAGGTATGTACTTAGCCAAGGCGCTATGTCGATGTTAAACACACTTATTGAACGCGAAAAATTAAAAAATGCTGATTTAGTTAATTAACTGCATTCTCTACTCTGAATTATTAATAAAGATTCAGTTTAAATAAAAGAAAAGCAGGCTGGGGGAGGCCTCGTTAACCGTAAAAGTAAATAATGTGCATAAGTTGTGGGGTAGCTTTGTTTCAAATATATAATATTCAGTAATGGGATCTATTAAATTATTCCTTAATAAAATTTTTGATGATAATTATATATAGAAGCAGAATTGATACTTATTTAAAATAATATAGTTGAGTACTCATTGAATCAAGGGTTAGACCATAATCGGCATCATAGTATTACGAATGTGGTAATAGTGGCGGTTTTAGAGTGGAGTTTATATCTTGGGAATGGGTAATAAACAGATAACGTTATTAAAAAATATAAACGGCTAAAAATAATTCTAGTGATTTGCCAAGCTTCGCTTGAGGAGGCCAGTTGTAGTGGCATAAAGGACTATTTACTTAGTTTCGATATTCTAATTATTTATGACAGTTTGACACACAAAATATTAGCAGTTGCCAATATACGGTTAATAATTAGCCAAACAAACATCTTTTTTAACTTTTTTTAATTATTTTACTGTAGTTTTTGAAAAAAGCGTCCTCCTGTATATATTGAAGACAATAAATTATCTTTACCTATGGAGAGGTAAAATAAATAAATAAATAGAATTAAAGAATAAACAAAGTAAATACTGGTTTATTTCAGCGGCTTTGTCGCTGGTCTATAACTAATATTGTTTACAATTAAAAAGCTTTTGGTTGTAAACAATAAAGTTTTTGTTTTTTACTTTCGCAAAGTGATGCGAAGAATAATGATGCCAGTATGCTTGTTCTTTGTATATCCAGATTTAGCTATTTTATGATCAAATATTTCACCAAAGTTAAGATAATTAGGTGCAAGCTAAGAACAGAAGTCGAGTATGAAATCGCGTGGATAGAAGCCCTACAAAAGATTAACAAAATACCCATTAAAAAGAAGTGTTAAAGCGCTAGTTATGCAGTAACATAAATCTAATTATCATGAGCTTATGTTAGCTAGGTGCTTTGCTCGCAATTATTAAAGAGTCTCACCATGCTAACAGGTAAAATTCGCAATCAAGTGATAAATTATTTGGGAGATAATGGCGTGCTAAATATGGCACATATATTTGAACCACCTTTTACCGAACATCACGGAGAAAGTGCTTATGGTGTCTTTTATGAGCGTACTGTTATCGATCTTTTTGGTGTTATTCGTCAAGTAAATACTAATGCAGTTATTGAAGAAAGCTCAGAGTGCTTAATAACTATAGGTCTATAGATAAATGAAATTATTAAATAAAAAAGATTATGACTTTTTCAATGGTCAATTTGTTCATGGAACGCAACAGTCTTTAATTTTAGAGGACAAGTCATGGAAATAAAATGCTTAGACCCATTAGGAATTAATAGATTTGAGAGGGAGGCTAATGAAAAGCTAGAATCTAGTTTACCTGGTAGTTGGAAAGGTTACTCTTCGCTTGAGATGCGCGGTAGACAGAGTGGTGAGTTTGAAGGTGATTTAATCCTCATAACCCATGACAGAATAATAAACGTTGAATTTAAAAAATGGTCAGGAAGAATTTTTTCAAAGGATCGTAAGTGGGTTGTACAGTTTCCTGGGGGGAGAGAAGAACGCCGAACAAATGGAGTTAGTCAGGCTAATAGATCAGCTAAAATACTAGCATCTAAATTAAGAGAGAGATTAAATAACAAATATATTCCTTATGTTGACCATTGTGTGGTTCTATGTGGAACAGCGACTAAGTATGACCTTCCAAAAGATGAACAAGAGTATGTCTTTTCGTTAGATGAATTTTCATCTATTGGTGATGCTAAAGTTTACCAAAAATATTTTGGTGATAAGTCATCTTGGATTAAACGGAAAGAAGATGCGCCGAACAAAAATTTCAAGCAATGGGATAAAATATTCTCTAATAATAGTGCTGATTTTAAAGCAAAGAGTTTCTCGGTAAATAATTATGTCCTCCAAGGACAACCATTATTCCAACATCGAGATGGTCTCTACGCTGAGTATCAGAGTCAAAGAGCAAATAACCATAATTATAAAGCTATTATGCGAAGATGGGACTTCACTGCTCCATGTATCGTTGAGCATGCGAGAACACCAGAGCAAAGATCATTAATTGCTCATAGAGAAAGTGATGTTCTCGGTTATATTGCTAGCAGGGATGAGGACCTACAAGATACATATCTTAGACTAGAGTATCTTCCAAGTGAATTGTCTTCTGATTTTGTTGAATTGTATGAGTGGCCAAATAAAAAAGAAAGACTTGATACTTTTATTAGAAAAAACAACTCGAGACTTACTGAAGAAAATAGATTAAACCTTATTCAAGCTCTAATCAGTCGTATGGCAAGCCTTCATGATATTGATGTTGCCCATCGAGATATTGGTAATCATAGCATTTGGGTATCCTTACCGAGTAAGGTTGTGCTATCAAATTTTCTAACTGCAACGTACCCAGACCCACAAAATAAAACCGTATCTAATATTCGTAAAATTCTTCAACATAATCAGATAGAAACTCCTGAAGAGAAATATGAAGATACTGACGGTACACATTTTACTCGTGATGTGTATTTAGCTATAGCTGCTTGTCACTATATTGCCTTTGATAAACCACCTATAAAAGACGATGGAATCTATTTTTGGCAACCTATTGATGGCAATCCAATCTGTTCACGACTTGAAAAATGGTTTGAAAGAGGTCTAGAGCTTGAAGCAAGTGCCCGGTTTAAAGATTTACGAGAGGCATTAACCGAATTAAATAAACTACTAAATATCGGAGAGGCTTCAGGTGAGGATAAACTAGAGCTTCTTTCAAACTATCGTTCGACTAAGAACATTTTTGTCGATTTCGGTGGGACGATCCAAATAAAAAATGAAGGCACTTTTAATTTCTTTAAAGCTGTCGACGAAACATTTGGTTTAAAAGCATGGTTTGGTGTGAGCGATGTATCTCGAGATGGGGGCGTTAACAGTCAATTACTATCATTTTTTAATCGACTTGATGTTAGAAAAAGTGCTGACTTAAAGTGTCTGCCGAAAATTATAGACTTCGGTCTTAATTCTCAAATGACCTGTGCTTATTTTCAGTTTGAGTGGGCAAAAGGTGTAACCTGGAAACAGCTAGTAAGTTCAGAATCATTAGAAGATCCTATAGTTAAAATTAAGCTATTGTTATCATCTATAATCGAGTTACATTCAGTCAATATATATCATGGTGACATTCACCCTGAGAATGTGATTGTTAATGCAGATAGCTTGATTTTTATTGATATAATTGAATATGATGAAAATAAATATACCCCTACATACGTACCTGCCAACTACGAAAATATTCCTAAGCCTAGCGTAGACAGGTATGCAGTTGTAAAAATTATAAACGAACTAGCAATTACCAGTAACCTTATGCACTTATCCCAATATACAGGGAAGTTACTTGAGTTACCTGAAATAGCAAATACGGAAATAATCAAGTTACATGATGAATTAGAAGGCATTGTTACTCCCCCACCTCTTAAATCTATAATCACTTACCAAATATTTCATCGAAACCTACAGAATAGAAAAGAGAATTTTTTATCTGATGATGGTAAATACTATATAGAATTAAATAAAGGTCAGCAGGAGGAACTGATTTGGATACGTATTACAGGTGTTAAGCATAGATTAAGCATCTTATTTCAGGCTGAAAAAAAGCTTATTAAATCCGCTAAATTTGATGATATTAGGCATAATGATTTTGTTAAAAATAAGAAAAAATCAACTTTAGAGTTAATGGCTGATATTAGCTTTGCTAAATCGGAGTATGACTCTTCGGATGAATTTTTTGATTACATTACAGATAGTCCTGCTTATCAAGACCTTTCAAAAGATGAAGAAAAAATTGAAAGTAAAAGTTTAAATAGATCTATCCTTTCCTTAACAAGCATACGAGAATCAAAAGTTATTGATGCTAAAGATGTTTGGAAAGCACTTATTGATACTGAGCATGAAAGTAATCCAAAAATTCAAATTTCCACAGAGCCTAGCATTCAAGGAGATAAACATACCTTCAGCTACACAAATGAAGGGACTAACTTAGATTTCAACTTGAATACTGAGCGTGTTTTTGTGTATTCAGATAGAAATGGTGAACTCCGAAGAATCGGCACAGTTGTTGATATAGGGTCAAACTCAATGGCTATTAATATCTGGGGTCGACCTCGCATTGAACTAGGCGATAATCTGGTTCTCGAGGGCGCTATGACTGCATCCTCACTCAATAAAAGAAAAATAGCTACAGATAACCTTATTCATGATCGAAGTGTTATCAGTAATATTACTGACTATTTCTCACCTGGTCTTGATGTCACTCCTACAGTACAGAGTGAACCAACTGATGATGAATTGGATTTTTATACTGAGTTAGATAAAAGTGGTAAAGTAACTTTTGAACTAAATTCACAACAGAGAGATGCATTCAAAGGCTTATATAAATATGGCCCAATTAGCTTACTTCAAGGGCCACCAGGGACAGGTAAAACTGCATTCATTGGTTCATTCATCCATTATTGTATTTCGAATGGAACAAGGAGAGTTCTGTTGGTAAGTCAATCTCATGAAGCTGTTAATAATGCAACGGAAAAAGTTCGATCTTTGTTTGGCAGAAATAAAACTGAAATAGACATAGTAAGACTTGGCGATCAGCATGTTCTATCTGAACAATTGGATGATATCGGAGAAAAAGCACTCCAAGAACACTATCGAGATAGATTTAATGCTGAATATGAAGAAAGGATTTCAAAAGTAGCATCAGAAATTGGCATGGATAAAGAGTTTACGAGTATTACTACAGAGTTTGAAAGAACCTTTGGTAAGCAACTGGACCGTATTACTTCGAGAATGAAAGATACTGATAGTACCTCTATAAATTCAACCAGTAAGCAAATTGATGCTCTTAATAAAAAATTGCCTGACTTCTTTTCTCGCAAGGCTGATTTGGATTTGAACTTAGATAACATCTCACTCAATAACTACAGGGATTTCATATATTCGGTCCTAGCAAAACATTATGAAATATACTCTGCCGACTTGTTATCTAAGTTTAAGAATATCATATCAATTTCAAATGAATGGCTTAGTGTTATGGCCTCTAGTCAATCTCAGTTTCAGAATTTCTTGTCTAAAACCCGAACCCTAGTATGTGGCACATGTGTTGGTATAGGGCGAAATCACTATGGTATTCAAGAAAATATTTATGACTTAGTTGTCATTGATGAAGCTGCACGTTCACCCGCTAGTGAACTTGCTATCGCAATGCAGGTTGGTCGTAAAGTTTTGCTTGTAGGAGATCACAAACAATTACCCCCCTTATTTGACGAGGAGCACATTAAAGCAGCTAAAAAGCTTCTACCAAAAGTGAGTATCGATGAATTGAAGAGAAGTGATTTTGAAAGGGCATTCGTATCTAGTTATGGCAAGACAGTTGGACGTTTCTTAAAAATTCAGTACCGCATGATACCGTCTATTGGAAACTTAGTTTCCGAATGCTTTTATTCAGAAGAGGGCGGTCTCGAAACTGGAAGAGGAGTAACTAAAAAGCCTTACTTTGAGATGTTTGAGAATATATGCACCCCGGTAACATGGTTTGATACGAGTAAAGCTAATAACAAATCATTTGACTCTAAGCCAACAACTAGAAATGCAAATCAAAACAGTTTTATCAACAAGTATGAAGCTGAGATTATTATAGAGCTGATAAATAGACTTTCAGAACACAGTAATGCGGATGACCTTCTTATCGAGGACGGTGATCCTAAAATTGGTATTATTTGCATGTATGGTGAGCAAGTTCGGCACTTGGTTAGGGAAATAAATGGGATTTCTTGGGCAAGAACTTTATTAGAAAAGGGCATAATAAAGGTCGACACAATAGATAGTTATCAAGGTAAAGAAAATGATATTGTCATAGTCTCATTAGTCAGAAGTAACTCAAGAGGATTACAAGGTTATGTATCATCAGAGAATCGTGCCAACGTAGCACTTTCGCGAGCTAAAGAGGCTCTATTTATTATTGGTAACACTGAAATGTGGCAAAACCATAATGAAGGTTCAGCATTTGGTCGAGTGTATAAATATATTGAAGAACGAAGTGGTGATGAGTATTCGGTTGTTAATGCACAGAGTTTGGAGGCTAAGAAATGAAGGTTCAACTAAATAAAGTCTGTTTTGGCTTACCTATGAAGTCTTTTTTTATGGATTACACGGTTAGTAAAAAAAGAGAGTTACCTGTTGTAAAAGAATTTGTAATTAGATTGATATACTCATTGACTTCAACCTCTCTTGAAACAATTCAAAGTTATTTTGGCTTGTCGAGTAAAGAGATGCTTACTATTATGGAGGATTTAGAAGAAGAGAATTTGATTGAATGGGAAGAAGGGAAAGTGAAACTTACTTATTACACCATGAGTAAGTTTACAGAAGAAGATGGTAACTTAAGACCAACCTTCTTTGAAGTAACTGATGAATCTTCAAGTGTTGAATTTGAGTTATTTAACTTTAGAATACTTTCGGGTGATGTAAGGCGCTCTGGCTCCCAAGATTTTAATATATCTTTAAAACTGCCTGATGAATCTTATCGTAATCTATTGAATAAAGCACAGAGCGCTTTCGATACAAACTTCAACTTATACAGAGAAGTAGTATTAAACGAGGATGTTTTTTCTGAAGTAAAAGAACTTTATAAAATCAATCACGTTTCTGATCGATATGATGCAATACTCCCTCTTGAAGTGGAATATTTTATTGATACAGCTACACCCCATAAGCTAAAGATGGAATATGTATCTACTACTCTAGATGAGTGGGATGAAGATAAGTCATTTTTTTCATTGATGGATTCAACTATTGAAGTTGTTTCGAGTAAAGATCAATCAAGTTCTTTTAATGACTACATCAATATGTCTAATGATCCCTTTTTACTTCAGTACTGGGATGAGAGTTCAAAGTCACTCAATATAAATACGCTAATAAACCACTATGAAAATGGGTTAACGAAATTAAATGATGACACTTTTATGCTCATTGGTAACTTCTATACTGAAAGTAATAGAGAGGTTATCAGTAGTAAAATCAAAGAAATATTTCAAAAAAAGCCTGAAAATTCTGGCTTGATTTGGCTTACAAACTCGGAATCAAACACTTGGGGGAAAACCTCTGATCTTAATAAACTAGTAGAGGATATTTATAATTCGTTTGATAAGAGAAAGAAAACTTCAAAAGTCGTATTAGGTATGACTTGCGAAAGCTTCCAAGAGTCAATAGTGCTCCGTAATAACTTTTGGAAGTTATCAAATGCAGAGTTATTGGATTTACCGAGTAAGTTTGGTGGAGAGGATTCAGAGCTTTTGATTATTCCAGGTGTGATGATTGCTAGTTTGTTCCATTTAAAGCTAGACGATCATCGAGATGTATCTTTTCCTGTTGGTTACGTTAGTTTTGAAGAAGAGGTTGTATCTGGAGTGTCAAAAAAACTCTTTGAATGGGCTGCTCACCAGCCAAGGTATAATAACTTTTTTGATAAAAAAGATACGAAAGAAGAGCATACCGTTAAAAACAAATACTTTATGCCTATACTTCAGCAGTTCATTGAATAAAGGTGATCAAACTTTATTGTTAATAACTTAGAAGTATTAAGAGTATTTTAACAAAAGAGCTCAAGCTTTAATTTTATATAGTGATATTTTTTAACTTTATATGATCAAGTTTTAATGTTCTCAGACAACAGTGCATCAGAATCAAGGGTTAGTTTAAATTCAATTTGTTGACTTTACTTTGTTATATTAAACTATGTTTTTATTTTTTAATTAGGTTATTATTTCAGCCTAGCGTTTGAATTATAGGGTAAGTCCCCTTTATATATTCCCCAAAACAAAACTACAAGTTGTTGATTTTGTTAAGGTGTAAACACTCAAAAATCAACAGGTAACGGAAGGTAAAATGACTGGTAACGATTTGAATTTAAAGGGAATTAAGAGTGTTCTTTTTGTGTGCATGGGCAATATATGTCGTTCTCCCAGCGCAGAAGCTGTTTTTAGGCACAAGGCTCAAGCTCAAGGGATATCATTAACCATTGACTCTGCAGGGACTGTTGGCGCTCACGCAAAAGAAAAGCCAGATC
>Ga0209081_1000134_pt1 | contig 41024 bp, 33 predicted proteins | sample GOMGulsemesocosm_4_FD_184636 | JGI IMG/M metagenome (GOLD analysis project Ga0209081, IMG submission 184636) | Methane-oxidizing microbial communities from mesocosms in the Gulf of Mexico - GOM15B Gulf of Mexico (SPAdes) (version 2) | ecosystem: Environmental > Aquatic > Marine > Cold seeps... | reverse complement strand
CGCTTTACTTTCGTGTCTCGCTGGGGTGTGTCTCAGGGTGAAAAATCGCAGAAATGACTATATTTGTAAAGTTTAATAATAGGTTAAGAGCCCTATAATAACTTGTGGCTAAGGAGGTTTTGGTACTTGTGGATAAGGAAGTTTTGGAACTTTTGGCTTTTCAGATGTGTTCCTAATCTGGGTTTATTCATAGTTAGAGCTTATTCAAGCAATCGTCGCTGCTATATAGCTGTATACCCGATTTATACTAGGTGAATGCGCTAGGTGAAAAACCTGGGAACTTGGGGAGTTTTGGTGTCATAGAGGTGATTTGGTATTACTGCCGTGATGTGAGAGGTTCTATATCAAATCTTAGCTTAGCAATGATAAAATGGATTTTTATGTTGAGTGATTGTTTGTTTAGGGCGGGATTTTACCTTCGTCAAATTGAGTTAGTGCATGGTGGTAGTAGCAATGCTTCCTCCAACACAGTTATCTTTTCCCGTATGATTAAGTCATCAAATGCAAGCGGCCTACTATTATGAGCGATCAATATGTAATTTCCGACTTGGCCGGACCCATCGAAGCGCTTTACTCTGATGGTTTTTTCCCCTCACTGATAAGTCTATTGGATAGAAATGGCGTTTTCAGTGATCCTCTAATAATCTTATATTCTAGTTCGAAGGCACCTCAAATTCTTTTTCACCGTTACGATGAAATTGACTACAAGCGGCACATTGAAGCTTATGTAGAAACGGGAATTTATTGCCTAGATCCTTTTTTTCAGGCGAGTGTCATCAATAATAGGCAAGGTTTGGTTTCTCTGGACGACGTGGCTCCCGATCATTTTCGCGACACAGAGTTTTATCTTAAATACTATGAAAATTTGAAACTGGAAGGCGAATTAACACTAATGGTATCGTTGACTCCTCGCGCCTACCTGCATTTGTCCTTGGCGCCAAAAAACCGAAAACTATTTCCACAGGCCCACAGCATACTAAGAAACCTACAATCTGTAGTTAGCGCACTGCTGAAACAGCAGGGGAACTATTTACTGCAGAAAGAACCCAAACAAGCCCTGTATCATGGCATTCAGCAGGCCATGCTGCACTTCGGAAAAAGCCTGTTAACGGCGCGAGAGCAAGAAGTTGTACAGTTGATTTTACAGGGGCATTCCAGTCAAAGCGTGGCCAGCAGATTGAATGTTGCTATTTCGACAGTGAAAACTCACCGCAAAAGCGCCTATCAAAAATTGGATATCAGCACTCAGTCCGAGCTCTTTTATCTATTTTTAGACTCCGTTTCACTGTATGAAGCGTCGACAGAAAACGATCCTCTACTGCAGTACCAGTCCCCCAAAACTTAATCTTTATCCTCCTTAAGGAGGATACTGCTCAAAATGTCTTCGCCATACACTGGGCTCTCGCTAGTTTTTGATTGAGAGTATTGATATGAGTCGACCGACAGATTTTGCTATTACGCGTGAGTCCCTGATGGGCACGGATATAGAGCCCACGTATGCCGGTGTTCTAAGCTTTATGCGAAGAAAATACAGCCGAAATTTGGAGGGCGTCGACGTTGCCGTTACCGGAATACCCTTTGATCTGGCGGTCTCGAACCGCGCGGGCGCTCGTTTGGGGCCCAGAGCCATTCGTGCGGCGTCGTCTAACTTAGCTTGGGGCACAGTAAGCCACTGGGGTTTCGACCCTTTTGAGCAACTGGCTGTGGTGGACTATGGTGATTGTGGTTTTGACAGCAGTTCTCCTAGTAACGTGCCCAGTGTGATTGAAGCACATATTGAAAAGATCATAGAGCAAGACGTGGCAACCCTCGCGCTGGGTGGGGATCACTTCATCACTTATCCGGCCATAAAGGCCTACGCAAAAAAATACGGCCCCTTGTCCTTGATACATTTTGACGCACATTATGATACTTGGAATGACAGTAGAGGCACGATCGATCATGGAACTATGTTCTACCACGCCGTGCAAGAAGGGCTGATTGATCCAAGCCGTTCCATTCAGATTGGTATGAGAACCGCCATTGACGACACCATTGGCTTTCAGGTTTTGGATGCCCACTGGGTGCACTCAAATGGTATAGAAGCTGTAGTCGAAGCCATTAAATCTCGCGTTGGAGACCAGCCGAGTTACCTAACGTTTGATATAGATTGTTTGGACCCCAGTGTTGCCCCAGGGACAGGCACGCCCGTTGTGGGGGGCTTAAGCAGCTATCAAGCACAGCGGATTTTGCGAGGTCTGGAAGGTATTAACCTTGTCGGAATGGACCAGGTTGAAGTAGCCCCCGCCTATGATCACGCTGAAATCACGGCCTTGGCCGGTGCGAGTCTGGCGCTGGATATGCTGTGCCTGTTTGCGGCCAATAAAAAGACAAAAACGGAGGGGCCAAAGGAGTAGGGAAAGCACTCGACTACCTACATAGTGTTATTCCCCCCCGACCTCTAGCAACAGTACTCTACTGCGACGATGCCCGTATTGGATATCGTCTGCACATGCAAATTTGAAGTATCAATAGAATACTCACTCCCAGGAGAGTCATAATGATGAACACTAGAACCTTTCAGAAACAGTTCCTAGTTGCCTCCATCGGTGTCGCAACGCTTGCTTCGGTTAATGTCGCCTTTGCTCAATACCAATTAGAAGAAGTGGTGGTAACCGCGCAAAAGCGAGCCCAGAGCGTAAACGATATTGGTGTGTCTGCCTCTGCGTTTGGCGGCGAAGACATTAAGAACCTGAACATGGAAAGCGCGGTTGACTTGGGTGCTCATACGCCTGGATTGTCCACGGCCAACGCCACCTCGGGCGGCACCCCTATTTTTGCGATTCGCGGTATCGGCCTGGACGATTTTAGCCCTAACAATAACAGTGGTGTGGGTGTATACACCGACGAGGTTTTCGCCAGTGCGCCAGCCCTTCTGGGTGGGCAATTGTTTGACCTGGAGCGCGTGGAGGTACTTAAAGGACCGCAGGGCACTCTTTATGGTAAAAACACCACAGGTGGTGCGATCAATTTCATCAGCAATAAACCCACCGATGAATTTGAAGCTTATCTCGAGGCCGATTACAGCCGCTGGAATACCGTTGAAATCACTAGTGCCCTTAGCGGAGCCTTAAGCGACAGTGTTCGCGGCCGTGTAGCCGTCAACTATGTTGAACAGGGTGAGGGTTGGCAGAAAGACATCAACACCGGTAAAGAATTTGGCAAAGCCGACAGTAAAGCGATTCGCGGCCTATTGGATTTTGATTTTTCAGCTACCACGACAGGCCTGCTGAAGGTTTATTACAGCAAAGACGATTCAACACCCTTGTCTCCCGACGCAGAGCAACACGAGTTATGGGGTTATCCGGAACTCAACAGCCCAAAAGATCCCAGTAAAGTTACTGTAGGTGATTTGAATGTGAGTCGAGACGAAGAAGGTTACGGAGTTGCCTTAACGCTGAATACGGACTTCGACCTCTTCACTTTGACTTCTATTACTGCTTGGGACACTTATGACCAAGCCGTGGTTGACAACTATGGTGGCACTAGCGAGCGTATCACCGACTTCATTCAAGACAATAAGATTGATCAAGTCTCCCAAGAGTTGCGGCTAACAGGCAATACAGAAGGGGCTTTCAGTTGGATTCTAGGTTTCAATTATTCTCAGGAAACTGTTGATGCCTACGGAATATTTGACGACTCTTTTGTGGCTTATGAAACCTTCGGTGATGTAGGGACTGACCTAATTATCGCTGACTATGAGCAGGAAACAGAATCTTTTGGTGTATATCTACACACAGAAACCGAATTGAATGAAGAGCTGAAATTAACCGTGGGCCTGCGTTACTCCAAAGACGAGCGTGCCTTTGACGGAATCGATTCGAATACCGATCTCGAGGGTTCGTTTAACGACATATTGAATGATCTAGACGAAACGCACACAGAAGATGATGTTACCGGTAAGATCGGACTCGACTGGATCCCCAACAACGACTGGTTATTTTATGCCAACGTTGCCACCAGCTATAAGAGTGGCTTGTTTTACGGTGCACCGGTGCTAGATCCTGATCCTGGTGTTGCTTGGGGATATGTTTCGCCGGAAGAAATCACCAGTTACGAAATGGGCTTCAAGGCCACTTTGCTAGACAGCACATTGCAGATTAATGGTGCAATTTTCTTCATGGACTATAAAAATCGCCAGTCTTTGATTACCTATCTAGAAGATGACTTTAGTGTTTTTCTCGGTTTAGATGTTTACGATACCACGATGATTGGTATCCCTGAGTCGGAAACTGAAGGCGCAGAATTGGATATTCACTGGCTACCCATGGAAGGTCTGGATATTCGTTTAGGTGCCGCCTACTTGAACAGTAAAGTGACCAAGGCGCCTACCACCGCTGATATGCGAGGCATATCCGATGACTCTAGCTTGCCTTCAAATGTGGATCACATTGCCAACGACATCAACGAAGGCCAGGTGTTGGCGCAGTCACCCGAATGGAGCTACAACGGCCTTGTGGCTTATGAGTGGGGAATGGGTGACAAGTTGATTGCCCGAGCTCAGCTCAGCGCCAGTTGGACCGATGAACAGTTTGCAGCACTGGGTGACCCCAATACCGGTTATGGGCCTGTTGGCAGTGTTGACACTGTGCTAACCATTCGCGATGCGGCCGACGTTTGGTCTGTCTCAGTCTGGGGTAGAACCTTGAAGACAATGACGCGGAAACTTATGCGTTTACCGGTTTTGCGGGCCGTGTTGTTTATCGTCAAATGAAGACCAGCTACGGTATGAGCCTGAACTATAACTTCTAGAAATGTGTTAGCCCAGCTTTCAAGTAACGTATAAAAAAGCCCCCGCATTCTAAAGTAGAGTGCGGGGGCTTTTTCTTTACTAGTGCGACTAATATGCTAGAACGTTTTGTCTCCGAATATTAATCAGCAACATTGGGCGCAATTTGTTTTAGCTTGGCATACACCACGCAGTAAATTAGGAAGGCACCAACGGAACCCGCCGCACCCAACATCATCACCGAACCATAGCCTGCATTCTGAGCCAACATATATCCAGCGATAGAAGGGGCCGCTGTCTGGGCTAGACCTTGGGCGCCGGGAATGAGCGCCGCATAGCGCCCGCTGGGATCTAGATTACTGATAGTGCCCAATTGGAAAATGTCGACGAAGAGCCACATAAGATTGAAGGCAAAATTGCCAATAATAAATACAATCGGATTGATACCCATTGCGAGTAAAGACAATGCGCCGGTCATACAGATTAACGCGGCCAATAGCGGCTTAGATTGCCCTGCGCGCTTACTAAGCCAAGTCGCAACAACGCAGCCCAGGAGAGTAAAGAGAGTACCGATAGTTAAAGTATTGGTGATGAATTCATCGCTCAGGCCAGCATCAACGCCCGCTCGTTCGATATAAGCCCAAAATGAACCGATCGTAATGTAAAAACTGCACACCGCAGCCAGGCACAGTTTTGGTAAATAAGAGGGTATTTTGTTTGCAGAGATGGGAGATGCTTCTGCGCTTACACTGCTTGATTCTTCTTTGAAACTCGGCAGTTTGGGGACAGCAAAAAGGCACAGGCTGAACGCTATACAGAACGTATAATAGATCCCGTTGATACCCCAATTATCTGACAAAATAGGAAAGGTATAGAGCTCAATGGCATTGATGGCGACCAGTGCAAACATCAAAATACTAAAATTACGAGCAGTATGATGTGTGCCCGCCAAGCAACCCACACCGAGCGAGTAACAAATTCCCCCGCCAATGCCAGCAATAACTCGGGTGTAAAACAAGGTGTTGAAATCGTGAAATTGGGCAGACAATAAATTGGCGATAATGGCGATGACAATGCCCATCATTGCCAAATGGCGTCGGTTGACTCGGGTTATCACCATCGATGTCATGATAGAAGCCAGAAACATGCCTCCTAAGTCGGCGGACGCCAGCCAGCCAAGCTGCTGCTCGCTAAAATCCAAGTTGTCAGCCAGGGCGCCTACCAACATAGGCATGCCTATGACCACCGCGTTACCTACAAAGCTGATGATGATCGCTGCGGCAATAGCCATGGGTGTATCAAAGGCGCTGAGTTTTATCAGTGGGTTTGTATGGGGAAGAGCTTGCTCGATGCTACTTGTCATTGTTCACCTGGCTATGTTCGATCGGGCTCCACTGAGTTGCGCTTGGAGCGAAATGTTGGGGAATAGCCGATGGCTATCTGTTTGTCAAAGATATCGACCTATAAGGCTAAGACCCTTTTAAAACGCGAGCTATAACCCTATTGTGGTAGTGATCTTGATCGGGTGTGTATTCGCCTTGCCCATTCTGGCACTATGCTGGCACTATGGACCTTATCCAACAGACGGTATAGATACGGTGCTTATTCCTGATAGCAATACACAAGTTCTTTTTGCCGCTATGGCGGATACTACCCACTGTCTTGGCGGTGACCTTTTTAGCGCGGCCTTAATAAAGACGATTCGAACGCTGGTTCCCGTTGATAGTATGGCCGCGGTTGGGTTTCCTGAGCAGGCTCGCCCCCTGTCTTTGAGTGAGGAAACACGCCAAGATGTATTTACCAAAGAAGGTGACTTGGCCAACTATGTTGGTGGAGCCTATTTATTAGATCCCTTTTACCGCGCAACACTTGAGCAGGCACCTTCAGGGTGTTATCGCTTAAAAGATATTGCGCCGGATAATTTTTACGACAGTGAGTACTTCCGTCAATACTATCAGTTTTCCAACTTGACCGATGAAGTGGGTTATTTGTTGGCGAAAGAGGGTGGTGCTTATTTACATTTATCACTGGCGAGGATAGAGCCTTACACGCCTGAAGAATTGAAACTGCTGGAATGGATGACGCCCTGGTTACTCGTGATGGTGGAGAAACAGTGGCAAAGTTCTTTGAGCCGGCCTGAGTTGAGTTCCCTAGAAGTGACCATGCACGGCCAACTCAGCAAGGCCTTTGAAAATTTTGGTCGTTCCCTGTTGACAGACCGCGAGTGCGAGGTTGCTCATTTAATACTTCACGGTCACTCCACCAAGTCAATGGCGAGCAAGTTAGACATTTCCGTGGAGACCATTAAAGTGCATCGGCGAAACCTTTACGCCAAGCTCGATATATCTTCACAGCCAGAGTTATTTTCGCTGTTTCTGAGCTCCTTGTCTCTGGTGGAGGCTATGTCTGAGTCAGACCCTTTAATTGCTTACCATTCTATCGGTCGCCGGACTCAATAAAGAACTTGGCTGATTAATGGTTTCGCCCTCGGCATCCCCCAATAGAGGTATGGCGACAAATTGGCGAGACTCATACTCTGTAGGCCTAAGTGATCACAAGGGGCCTAAAGATCGCCCCGCATGAGATATCAGAGGAACTAAGGCATGAGTGAATTCGATCAATACGATACCAAAGCCATTGTCGAAAAGGATAAAGCACACCATCTACACCCTTGGCAGATTTTTGATGTCTTCCGTGACGAAGGCGCTCTGGCTATCGCCAAAGGCGAAGGCTGCTATATTTACGACACGGACGGCGGTAAATATTTTGATGCCGTTGGCGGCCTATGGTGTAACAACATTGGCCTTGGACGCAGAGAGATGGCGGAGGCCATTGCCGAGCAAGCTTATAAAATGTCATACGCCAGCCCCTTTGTTGATTTGACCAACGTGCCCGCGGCAGAACTGGCCGAAAAACTGGCTCAATTAGCGCCCGCTACTTTGAATCATGTGTTTTTTACCTGTGGTGGATCAACGGCTGTGGACACTGCATTCCGGATGATTCACTACTATCAAAACTGTCGTGGTAAGCACGAGAAAAAGCACATAATCTCTCGTCAAAATTCCTATCACGGCACTACCTTTGCTTCCATGTCTATCGGTGGTAAACCGGGCGATCATCCGCCGGAGTTCGACTTTATCAGCGATATCATTCATCACCTGTCCTACCCAAATTATTACCGATGCGCGGCAGTTGGTATGAGCGAGAGTGAATTTGTAGATTCACTCGTGCGGGAATTTGAAGACAAAATTGCGGACCTAGGTGGCGCCGATAAAGTGGCGGCTTTTTTCGCCGAGCCCATTATGGGAGCTGGAGGAGTGATCGTTGCGCCGGACGGCTATCTGAAACGCATGTACGACGTTTGCAAGAAAAATGACATACTTTATGTTTCCGACGAAGTGGTAACGGCCTTTGGTCGTCTCGGGCACTGGTTCGCCTCAGAAGATGAATTTGGCATTGTGCCAGATATGATTACATCAGCGAAAGGTCTAACCTCAGGGTATCAGCCTTTGGGTGCTTTGTTGTTTTCTGATGACATTTGGGACGTACTGAACGAGCGGGATTCCGGACGCTGCTTTGCCCATGGTTTTACCTACTCCGGTCACCCAGTAGCCTGTGCAGCGGCACTGAAGAATATCGAGATCATGGAGAAAGAAAAACTGCTGGAAAATGTTAAAGAGGTGGGTCCTTATTTCGAGCAGCAGTTGAGAACACTTGAGGACTTGCCCATTGTAGGGCAGGTGCGCGGTCGGAAATTTATGGCCTGTGTTGAATATGTCGCGGATAAAACCAGCAAAGCATTGTTCCCAGAGGAATTGGACATTGGTAAACGTATTTCTAATCACGCCGACAAATTTGGATTAATTTGTCGGGCTATTGTGCATCTCAACGTAATGTCACCGCCGCTTATTATGACTCGTGATGATGTTGATTTTATTGTCAGCACACTGCGCAAAAGCATTGAACTTACCATTGATGAACTGAAGAGCGAAGGCAGCCTTTAAGGCGAATCAGGCCTTAGGTTTCGAGGAAAATGAATATGAGTGACAAAGACTACAATCAGCCACTTGGTGGCAACGAAATGCCACGCTTCGCAGGGCCAGGTACTATGTTCCGCTTGCCCTCACAGCAGGGTGCAGAAGGCTTGGATATTGCTATTGTGGGTGTGCCGCTGGATATTGGTACCAGTTTGCGCCCCGGTGCGCGCTTTGGGCCGCGGGAAATTCGCGCTGAGTCAGTGATGACTCGCCCATATGGAATGCATACACGTGCCGCACCTTTTGATTCATTTCAAATCGCCGATGTTGGCGATGTTGCACTCAATACTTTTAATTTAATGGATTCTGTAAAAATCATTGAAGAGCATTATCATGGTTTATTAAAACACGATGTTAAAACCGTGACCTTGGGTGGCGATCATACAATTGCTTTACCCATTTTGCGTGCCGTGGCGAAGAAGCACGGCCCTGTTGCATTGGTGCACGTCGATGCTCACGCCGACACTAATGACCATATGTTTGGTGAGCCCATTGCTCATGGCACTATTTTTCGGCGCGCAATTGAAGAAGGCCTAGTCGACGGCAATAAAATGGTTCAGATCGGTTTGCGGACCACGGGTTATTCGGCCGATGATTTTGATTGGGCCCGAGAGCAAGGCGCCCGTGTTGTAACGGCCGAAGACTGCTGGTACAAGTCCTTAGGGCCCTTAATGGCAGAAATTAGGCAACAGATTGGCAGTGAAACCCCTGTCTATCTAAGCTTTGATATTGACGGCATAGACCCGGCGTTTGCGCCGGGCACAGGCACCCCCGAGCCAGGCGGGCTCACCAATACACAGGCCATTGAAATAATCCGTGGCTGCCATGGTTTAAATTTGGTGGGCTGTGATTTAGTGGAAGTGTCGCCTCAGTATGACACCAGTGGCAATACGGCCCTACTGGCCGCTAATTTAGTCTTTGAAATGCTTTGCTCTATGCCTGGTTGTGAACGGCGAGCTTAACTGGCACGGCCCCTATTTTCAAAAAGTTGTAGCTTGTTGTGGAGAGCTTTTAAATGAATACCGAATCAATTGCACGTGCCGCACTGGCCAAGGTTAAGTATGCCCCATTTTGGCTTGATGCCGAGGGTAAGCCTTCTGACCAGTCTGCCTTGAGCGATCACATCACTTGTGACTTGCTCATTGTGGGTGCTGGGTTTACCGGTTTGTGGGCAGCCATTCAAGCCAAAGAAGATCAGCCAGAGCGCGATGTTGCTATTATTGAAGCGAACACCGTGGCAATTGGGGCCTCGGGTCGGCCCGCGGCGATTCTCTCTACTTCGGTTATGCATGGAATGGAAAACGCTCAGTCTCTGTTTCCAGATGATATGCTCGCGCTAGAAGATCTTGGCAAAGAAAATATGGATGCCTTTAAGGAAACCATCGAGCGTCATAGTATTGATTGTGACTTGGAGTGGGGAGGCGAGCTGACCGTTGCCGTGGGTGACGAAGGTATCCCAGACATAGAATCAGAATATAAGCTGTACAAGAAATACGGTCACGATGCACACCTTTTAGACAAGGACGCGATTCAAAACGAAGTGCATTCACCGCTCTTTCACGGCGGCCTTTGGTCGAAGAAACGTAGCGGTACGGTTCATCCCGCCAAATTGGCCTGGGGCTTAAAGCGAGTCGCATTGGAACTGGGTGTGAAGATTTTCGAAAATACGCCTATGCAGAGCAATAGAAAAACCAAAATGGGCATTGAGATAATTACGCCCAACGGTTCGGTAACGGCGCCTAAAGTGCTGTTAGCTCTTAATGCTTTTGCGGCTCAACACAAAAAGATATATCGACGTGTGTCCGCCATTCGCGACCGAATTCTGATGACTGAACCTTTAAGTGCGGAGCAAATGGCGTCTATCGGTTGGGCAAATCGACAGGGTATCTACGATACTCGTACGCAGCTGAACTATATGCGTTTAACCGCCGATAATAGAGTATTGTTTGGCGGGCGACTAGCGTACTATTTTGGCAACAATACCGACCCTGTGGGTGATAAAAAAATTGACCCTTATTTAATGTTGGCCGACAATTTTTATCGCACATTTCCCACGCTAAAAGAGATAAAATTTTCTCATGCCTGGAGCGGCCCCATAGCCTTGACCACTCGAATGGCCGTACATTATCAGCGCTTTCATCAAGGCGATATGATTTATGCGGGCGGGTATTCTGGTTTCGGTGTTACGGCTACTCGCTTTGGTGCCCGTGTTGGGCTGGCCATATTGGACAAAAAAGACACTCCTGAAACCCGACTAGAATTTGCCAAAACTCTGCCGAACTATATTCCGCCTGAACCCTTCCGGTGGATCGGTACTCAAATCACCATGTATGTTCTAGATACGGTTGACGAGAAGGGCGGTTGGCGAAAACTCTGGTTGGCAATGGTTAAAAAAATGGGTTTCCCTGTGACTCAATAAGCAGAAAATAAGCTTTGCTATAATAAGCTTATCTATGTAGAGGCTGCCCATAGGGCTTCCTTATAAAAAGTCCCGATTAAAGGTTCTGATTAAAGGCCCTCTTTAACGGCCCTCTTTAAAAGGGGCTTAATACCGCTAAGCATACAGTCAAAACCGGCGAGAATAGCATTATGAACAACACACCTTATATCAATGCTTGCTGGGTGAAACCCACCACAGAGCAAACACTGACATGTATTAATCCTGCGACTGAAGATGTCATTGCAGAGATTCATGCCGCGGGACCCGCGGAAATTGATCAGGCGATAGCCGCCGCAAAAAACGCCTTTGAGTCCTGGGGAAAAACCACGGGTGCTGAGCGCGCGGTTTATTTGCGTGAGATTGCCGATGTCATGGAGCGAAGTAAACAAAAGCTCATCCAACTTTCCTCTGCCAACAATGGCAAACCGCTGCCGGAAGCCGAATTCGATTTAGACGATGCCATTGCGAGCTATCGGTATTATGCCGACAAGGCTGTTGAGCTCGACCAAAAACAAGAAAGTGATGTGCCCTTGGCCGCAGAAGGCGTTTCCAGTTATGTGCGCTTCGAACCCGTGGGTATTGCGGCATTAATTGTTCCTTGGAATTTTCCTCTGGTTACCTCCGCCTGGAAAATTGCGCCCGCTCTGGCGGCAGGGTGCTGTGTTGTTTTGAAACCGGCGGAGCCCACGGCTCTGATTGAACTGGAGCTAGGGCAGATTGCAGATCAGGTGAAACTGCCTGCGGGTGTTCTAAATATTGTGCCGGGTGTGGGTGCCCTCATAGGAGACTATCTAACGCAGCACCCAGATATTGATAAAATTTCATTCACGGGCAGCAATCGCGTGGGTGAAATGGTGATGAAATCGGCTGCGCCTTTGAGTAAAAATGTCAGCCTTGAGTTGGGAGGAAAATCTCCCATATTGGTCTTTGATGACGCCGATCTAGACCAAGCCGTAGAGGCCGTGGTGGCGGGAATTTTCTTCAACTGTGGTCAGATGTGTTCCGCAACATCGAGGTTGATCGTGCAGCGGGGTATTGAACAGGAGTTCATGGCAAAGCTGAGGGCTGCGGTAGAGAAAATTGTTATTGGCCCCGGTAATGATGACAGTACAAGCATGGGGCCTGTGACGACTCAGGCGCAATACAATACAGTAATGCAGTACTTTGACCTGGCGAAAGAAGAGTCGCTAGACTTGGTGTGCGGCGGAACCCGTGCAGAGGGTTTTACAAAAGGCTTGTTTATTGCTCCCACCATCTATCAGAATGTGCCGAGTAATAGCCGCTTATGGCGTGAGGAGATTTTTGGGCCGGTGCTGTGTGTGCAGAGTTTTGCATCTGAAGAAGAAGCCATTACCAAGGGCAACGATTCGGAATACGGTTTAGCGGCAACGATTGTGAGCGGTGATAAGACAAGACTGCGCCGCGTCAGCGCCGCACTCAAGGCCGGTCATATTTGGTGGAACATGCCACAAATTGTTCCAGTAGAAACCTCCTGGGGAGGTTTTAAACAAAGTGGCCTTGGTCGTGAGTTAGGCCCTTGGGGTCTAAGTGCTTATTTGGAAATTAAGCACATAGATTATGAGGCCTAAAGGGCTTCTATTTTGCCAAACGCTTTTGCAGCAAGCGGTCAAGACTTAGGCTGCCGGCGCCGCGGAATACAAAACCCAGGCTAATGACTAATAAAGCCAGACCAAATTCGTAACCGTTGTTGCTCATGAAAAGGCCATTCTGTAAATGAACTGTCGCAATCGCAACAGCCATGGTGGCGGCCAAGACTAGCGCAGCGGGGCGTACCAACAGCCCAACAATCAATAGTAAACCGCCAAAGAATTCTGCACTGCCGGCCAGTGTGGCCATTAGCATACCGGGCTCTAGTCCAATTGAGGTCATCCAGCCAGCGGTGCCTTCCAAGCCATATCCACCAAACCATCCGAACAATTTCTGCGCCCCGTGAGCCGCAAAAACAAGGCCAATGCCAAGTCGAGCCGGTACGGTGTCTAAGCCTTCAATGGTGTTAGTAACTCTTTTTAATAGTGTGTTCATAGTCGTGCTCCAAAGTGTGTGCTTGTGTTTGCTTGATTGATGGAGCTATTATATTGATGTGAAAATTTTTAATAATGGCCAAATTTAGTCCAGAATGTTCTATTTTTCAGAACAATTATTGGGAGTCATATCCCTAGCGCTTTACAGGTGCAAGATTCTTAGAGTTGATACGCTCAAATAAATTAACGTGTTAACTACTTTGAAAGTGTCGCACCATCGTTTAGAATGTTTTTCGATCGCCCTATACTTATTTTTCTCAGAGTAACCCACAATATGGCAAAGCCACTCCCCCGTTTACTGTCCGTTATTCGGACTCGACGGCTAACTCCCAACATGATTCGAATAACCCTTGGGGGTCAAAATCTGGCGGGTTTTCCACCAGCTCAAGAAAGTGCTTACGTGAAACTCATGTTCCCAGCACCTGAAAGTCATGGCGCTATGGAACTTAGTTCTGAGGCTTCCGTCGAGACGCCTAAGCCAATTACTCGGTCCTACACTATCCGTTCCTTTGACGAGAAATTACTTGAAATGGAACTGGATTTTGTTGCTCATGGGGACAATGGGCCGGCGTCTGCTTGGGCTATAAATGCGAAGGTCGGAGACAAAATTTCAGTTGCAGGTCCAGGCGTAAAGAAAATGGCAGATATGTCAGCCGACTGGTTTTTTATCGCCGGCGACATGACTGCGCTGCCTGCCATCAGTGTTAATCTGGAACAAATGCCAGACGATGCTAGAGGTTATGCGGTGTTGGAAATTATTCACGAGTCAGATAAGCAGAACTTGCTTGCACCGGCGGGGCTTGAAATTCACTGGGTTATAAATTCTAAACCAGATCGTCCTAATAGTTTATTGCTTGATGCGGTCAAGTCTCTGCAGTGGTTAGATGGCACGCCCAATGTGTGGGCGGCCAGTGAGTTCGAATCCATGCGCGCGATGCGACGTTACTTTAAAGGGGAGCGGGGTGTTGGGCGAGGCGACATTTACGCTAGCAGCTATTGGAAAATGGGTGAAACTGATGAAGGTAATAAAACGGCTAAACGCAATGACACTGACGCTGACATAGACATAGTTTAGCCGTTCATTCGCCGCAGCTACCCAGGCTTGTGCTTATTTACTAGTTGGCGTGAGACAATAAATTTGTGCCGACCTTTCTCGCCGGACTTTTCGAGGTAGGGTAGCAACTTTGGAATGAGCCAAGGAACCAAACCAATCAGGCGAGCGCTAATACTGTCGCTATAGGGAACAAAGGTTTCCAGCCGACCGGTTTTTAATGTGCGCATAAAACTCTTTCCAACGTCTGCCACGGTTTTTGGCTCGTGTAAAAAATTCAGCGGGCTGCCGCCATTTAGTGCTTCGTATCGCAGCATGGGGGTGTCGATAGCACCGGGATAAATACCCGATACTTTTATGCCGTGAAGCAGTAACTCCTGCTGCAAGGCCGACAGAAAGCCGCGCAGGGCGAACTTGGTCGCGGAGTAGACGCTGCTGCCGCGCATGGCAAAAATACCACCGATGGAAGAGGTGGCAATAATGTGACCGCTCTTCTGTTGCTGCATGCCAGGGATGCAAGCCTGAATTAGGTGTAGGGTACTGCGTAGGTTGATATCGATTTCTCGGTCTATGTTCTCAGAGCTTCGGTCGGCAAATGAACCTATCTCCACGGTGCCTGCATTAATAAACGCAACGGCTAAGGCCGGGAGCTCATTTTTTAGTTGATTGGCGAGCTCCTCCACTTCTTCGTGTTTCGATAAATCGGCGACCGTAATGATGGGCGTGCCTTCTAAGCTCTCGGCCAAAACTTCTAGTTTGTTCCGGTTAGAGCCGGAAATAATCAAGGAGTAACCGGCCCGGTCCAATCGTTTGGCGACTTCGGCTCCAATCCCACTGCCGGCGCCGGTAATAAAGGCGTATTTCTTACTGCTTGGAGAGGGGCTTGAACTGCTCATGAAGGAACCTCTGTTTAGGAATGTGTGTTCAATATGCTAATGTGACGGTTAGTCAGGTTAGGATGTTACGAGAATCAGACCTGTGTCGTCAACAAACATTACGAAGTGTCAGGTTTGTTGGGTAAGTTGGTGGCTGGGTGGTAGAATGATTTCTTACCTGAATGCCGCTGACAAAGAGACCGCGTAATGCCCCCCATCGATCGCCGAAACCCCCGACAGCAACGCAGCCTAGAAAGGGTTGATGCAATCTTGAGATCGGCGGCCAGTTTGATTTCAGAGCAGGGTGGTGGCACCTTAAAAATGTCGGCTGTCGCCGAGCGCGCAGGGGTAAGTACAGCCTCGATCTATCAGTATTTCCCCAATACAACAGAAATTGTACGCGCTCTGGCCGAGACCTACGCCGAGCATTTTCGAGACGCCATTAAGCAGCACCTTCAGCAAATTCAATCCGCCGAAGACCTAATCACCCATACCAAGTCCATGTTCTACGAATTCTGCGAAATGTATCGCAACGATCCGGCACTTAAAGAAATTGGCTTGGCCACGGCCCTTGATAAAAGTCTGCAGGAGTTGGATGTGCTCGACAGCCGCGAGAACACGGCTCTGTTGTTCCAAGCCTACCAGCCTTATTTTGCAAGAGAGTCCTGGGCTGAATTACAGAGGCTACTGTTTTTAATGTGCCACTTGAGTGGCGCAACCATTCGTCTGGCATTGACGCTGGATGAGGACGAGGGAAACTTGCTTCTGGCAACTCACCAGCAAATGCTTGAGGCCCGCTTTCTAGTCCTTATGCAGCCATAAAGCGAACTGCCCTCTCAATACACTATAGTGCGAGTAATAGTTCAGTTTTGTCCTTCTTCACAGTCAAAACAATCGCAATCAGCCGGCTGTTTCTGCGTTTGAAAGTTGCACGCTTTCGCCATCATGCGGCACATGAAAGCGGTGTGCCCACTGTCTCTTCTGTACTTCACTGAGAAGATCTTTACGCGTCACAGGGCAGTGATCCAGAGATTCAAGATGATTGGCAATAACCTGCCCTTGAGTTAATGCCCCAACCTGCAAGGCTTCTTCCAGCCCCATGATAATGTCGCCACCTAGGTCAAAACGAGCACCACCTGCGGGCAGCACGATCCAATCGGGTTTTTCAGTTTCAATACAAGTGCGCACTTTCTGGGTCAGTATTGTGTCGCCCGTGATGTATAGGCTGGGTTCATTAGCTTGCCTGATAACAAAGCCGTAACCGTGTGCCATGAACTTTCCGACAAAACCCTCACCGTGAAGGCAAGGTACGAGGGCTATAGACCCATTCAAAAAGTCGTTTTTTGTCTCAACATCAAGAACATGCACATCCAAACCTTTTTTAGACAAAAACTCGGCATCTTGAGTTGAGCAATAGACGGGGATTTTTTTGTCTCGTAACCACTTTGCTGCGGCTCGATCTAGGTGGTCAAAATGACCTTTTTGGCAGTGTGTGATTAAGCAGTGAGTTACGTTCTGCAGAATGTCGTCTGTTTCGCTTGGCAGGTCTACCAGCGGGTTTCTGCGACGTTTGGCGCTGACATACTTCAGGGGGGGAATCGCGCCCTTAGGTGCAAGCATTGGGTCGACCAACACAACATTTTCACCGGAGTGTATGACCATCGTCGCATTGCGTAGTTGAGTGATTTTCATGATTTTGAGCTCCTCAATGAATATGTCGCTATTGTAATTCGCGAGTAAACTAATCATTATGGCGAGAACTGACATAAAACATACAATTCGGAGCTGGAGGATGGCAATGAAAATTGGCTTGGTGGTGTTTCCTGGCTGTGTAGCGTCTGGCTTGTTTGCTTTTGCAGAGCTCTTGGAAGTTGCGAACAAACGATCGGGTAAACGGCCTTTTGAAATTGTTTGGGTTGGCCTTGATCTATGTGCAGTGCCTGTCACGGTGGGTAGTCAAGATGTCGTCGTCTCTTTAACACCGCAAACAACAATGGCCGACAGCTCATTAGACGCCATTCTTCTACCAGGGTTCTGGACAGACGGTGAACGCAAGGTAGATGCCGCGTTGCGATCCCAAAGGGATCTGTTGGCGAGCTTAAAAAAAATTCCTTCTAGCACAGACCTTTGGTCTTATTGTTCCTCGGTATCTCTGTTGGCGGAAACGGGTCGCTTAGACAATAAGGAAGCCACATCCACATGGTGGTTGGCGGATTTTCTACAGAAAAAGTATCCGGCTGTGCAATGGCGTTTCACACAAACCTGCATCTTGAATGAAGGTACTTGCACGGCGTCTGGGGTGAATGGCTACCTGCCTATCGCTCAAGCCTTGATTGCGAAAGTTTGCGGGCAAGACGTGATGCGAGATATTGTTGATTTAATGGTGATACCTCGACCAGAGAAATCTAAGCAACCTTTTCAAAACATTAACTTGATGTTTTTTGAAGATAAGCTGATGCGCCAAATTTACGTATGGGTAGAGCAGACACCTGCAACCGCGTTAATTATTTCAGAATTAGCCGCTGTCTTAAGTCAAACGGAACGAACCCTTTCGAGAAAAGTAAAAGCCGCCACAGGACTTTCCTGCGCGCATTTCATGCGCTTGATTAAAATGCATCAAGCCTCTGAATACCTGATTTACAACTCCGACTCAATAAACGTGATCAGTGATCGATTGGGTTTTTCTGATGACGCGGCTTTTCGGCGAATGTTTAAGAAAGTTTCTAGTTATACCCCAAGCGATTATAGGCAGAGTTTCAAACGCTAGAGGTATTGGAAAAGCAGTGGCTTCGGAAATTTTGTTTTAGTTTTACAAATCTATTTCTACCACGCCATTCTCCTGAGCGGCGCGCGACTGGCATAAAATAATATTCTGAGTTTGCTGCGCATTCGACAACACAAAATCTCTGTGTTCTATTTCGCCCGAAATAACACCGCACTTACAGACCCCACATATTCCGTCGGCGCATTTCACGTTGACGTGCACCCCGGCTTTAAGCAGTGCGTCGCTCGCATTTTCCTCAGCTAAAACTTTGACTTCCCGTCCAGACTTCGCCAGTTTTAAGGTGAAGTCGAAGTTTTCGTATTCCGGTAGTTCCGGCGAGGAGAAATATTCTTTATGCAGCGCCTCGTCTTTCCAGCCGTTTTTTTCTCCAGCCGCCAGTACGGAACTCATGTATCGGTCTGGTCCGCAGGTATAGAGGTGATACCCGTCTTGGTAGTCGCTTAATAAAGCATCTAGGTCAACTCTGCTATGCTCAGAAGAGAAGTGCAGGTGCACTCTGTGAGCCCACGGAACACTGGCGAGATCTTCGAGAAAACCCGCTCCCTCGCGGGTGCTACAGGAGTAGTGCACTTCAAAATCGCCGTCAATAACGTGCAGTCGATGGGCCATCGCTATCATTGGGGTGATGCCAATGCCGCCTCCCATGAGGTAACACTTCGTGGCATTTTCATTTAAAGGGAAATGGTTAATAGGATGTGAGACAAAGACCTTGCGGTCTTCTTGGAATATCTTGTGGAGTAGTTTTGAGCCGCCGCGTCCCTCGTCTTCGCGCAACACGCCAATTTGGTATTTGGAACGATCGGCCGGGTCGCCAGACAAACTGTATTGACGGAAAAACTCTGGGGCAACAACCACATCTAAATGAGCGCCCGCCTCGAACTCAGGTAGCGGCGAACCATCAAGGCTGGAGAATTCGTATTTGCTCACATCATCGCTCATGTGCTGAACCTTTGATAGATTGACTCGCATGACCGGTGCTGGGCCATCGGGCAGGTGATATTCATGAGCGAGGTTTTCTGTTTCGCCACGAGCCACGCGCGCTTGATACTCTTTCGGCGAAATCATTTCCTGATAGGCGACAATGCCAGCTTCACGGTCCATTGGAAAAGGAAAGGGGTGCGGGTGTGGCGCTAAGTTCGCAGGGTAAACCGCGAGAGTTTGGTCTTCAAACTTTAGCTCTAGATCTGTTTGCAGTTCTCGCTTATTACTGTCCTGAACGGCAAGGGTATAGGGCCCTTCGTCCACCATTTCCAGATCCCACCACCATTTTTTCACGGGATTGATACTGCCGTTGCCTAAGTTATCGTCAAGTTTCGCAAGCCCTCGGGCGGCACTGGGCACGTGGCTTGCGAACCAGCGGAAGGGCGCCTCAGCAAATAGACCTTCCAAATTCCACGGGCAAGTTTTCATACAGCGTCCACACATAGCACCGGCGGCTTGGGTAATTCGATACTGGGTGCACTTTTGACTGTCGGACTTCCAGATTTCGTAACCATTAAACATGGTTTTTGGGCCTGCAGTGATAGCACCCGAAGGACATTCTCGAGCACACTTATTACAGTTGTTACAGAAGTTCTGCAAACCAAAATCGATGGGTTTATCGTAAGTCAGTGGCATATTGGTGGTGATCGCGCCGGATTTAAGACGCGGACCGAGGAAGGGATTCAAAATCACTTCACCGATACGGCTGACTTCGCCAAGGCCTGAAAGTAACAGCAGCGGTGGTTGCAACACTTCGCCGTCCATTACCGTGTGAGCACGGGCGCTATACCCTAGGTTGCGAATTTGTTCAGCAACTATGCCGCCGAGTAGGGAGAAGCGAAGATAGGCACGCATAGACTGAGAGCAGGCAATCCAGTCATCGCCGGATGCGCCGTCCATAGTCTCATGCCCCTGGTCAATGACCACAGAAATGGCATTTTTATGATAGGGCGCTAATGGTTCGCCGATAGCATCGTGGGAGTAATAGGCCCAGTCTGGGCAGTGGGAAATACCCACCGCGTCGGCGCCAAGAAAATACAGTGCCGCTTTTACATTGTCGGCATTGCGCTGTGGGTCTTGTGCAGAGTCCGCTAGAATTGGGGCTTTGGCACCATCTTGCAGCATGACAAAAGCCGCGAGTGGATAACGTGGGCCAAAACTAGCAGCGCTCTTGCGCACATAGTTGCCGTTCCGGGCTGCATCTTGAACGTGTTTGCCCATATCGCCGAATATGGCCCGTGCAAACATGTCGGTCCGTTTGGGAACTCGTGCTACACGAATATCATCAATAAAAGTGGTGGGCTTTTCTACCCGCTTGATCCGCTCGAAAGGGTAGGCACCATCTTTAAATTGACGCTTGGCGTAAGGCTTGGAATTGAAGGCATTTTTAGCGAAGCCCTTGCCTGGTTTACTGCCGCCTAACAACCATGCAGGGCCGTGGCTGCGCAGACGATCGCGTAAACTTAGGTTTTGAGCGGGCGCAATAGACTTGTCAGGAGCCAGTTCAAAGGTGGTTGTTATCGCGCCCAGACCAAAACGAGTTCCCAAGTAAGGAGCGTGGATAATAGGGCCATTGCTAGTCTCACGCACCTCGCCAAGCCCTGAGGCTACGGCCAATTTGTTCAGGTCTACGTCTGAGCAAGAACCAGTATGGCCACGAGCCTCATAACCCAATAGTCGAATATAGTTGGCCAGTACGGCAACCGTTTCCGCGGCTCGCAAGCTGGCACGCTGTGCTTGAGCGTCTTGAATCCAGTCGCAACCAGACTCATTCTGTTCTGGGTCACGAGGATATTCGTAGAGAAATACCAAGGCGTGAGTGTGATGCTTGCAGCTAGTGGGGGGCGCTTCCATGGTGTCTTTGAGTTCGGCCATCACCACGTCGATACCGGCGGCCAGAGTTTTTGTTTGGGTGCCGCGTAGGTCTTCGGCCAGCGCATTAATATCTTGGTTTGTAATAGGTTCAGCGAGCAACATGGCGGGTTTTAAGTTACACACCGCTACTTGTGTAGCGTCGTGATAATAAGCAAAGGCTTTGAGGTGATTACTGCGTTCTTGCAGGTCACTTGGCAATATTCCACGCTCTTTCTTTACGAAGCCATCGCGAATAGCGTCCAGCATAGCGGCATAGCGACGCATGGCATTTATCAGGCTTTCCTCATTGTCTAAATCGCGAAAAGAAATGACCTGCATAGGCGGCACTTTATCCAACTTGGGGGTGTTGTTTGAGCGTTTAATTCGCTCTAAAGGGTAAGAGCCGAGGTGGACAGGGCGGTTCTTATAAGAATACAGGCGCATAGGTTTCGGTCTATTCGAAGGGCTTGTTCGCCAGAGTAATCCAATTCATGGTATTAGAAAAATATTATAAACTGATATAAGCTATACTTTTTTATTATGGATCGAGCCCCCAATATAGGCCGTGAATAATGCGCTGGGGAGGATCGGGTAGAACACATAAGAGCGGAATTATGACACCTAAGCAGTTGACCTATTTTACCCGTATAGCGGAGTGCGGCAGTTTTTCCGCCGCGTCGAAAGCGCTTCTAATCGCCCAGCCCGCATTGAGTCTGCAAATTGCCAACCTAGAAACGGAGTTGGGGCTTGCGCTGTTTCTTCGTAAACCGCGTGGCGTAGAGCTAACAGAAAGTGGCACACGCCTTATGCCTCAGGCTTACGGTATTCTGCGGCAAATTGAAAGTACCGTGATTGATATCCAGTCCGCCGAGCTGGAACCCCAAGGGGCGGTGCGAGTAGGGATGTCCCCAGCTTTGAACAACGTCTTAGCCCCTCGTTTAGCGGCGGCTATAAACGCGCGTTACCCCAGAGTAGAGCTGGAAACGATTGCCGGCGCCTCCCGTTACCTCAACCAACAACTGACTGAGCGAAAAATTGACATTAACCTCGTGCACCCCGATGACGACGGAATTGAGCAATTCAGCGCTACACCCTTGCTGCGGGAAGTGTTGTTTTTTGTGGGTTCGTGCGTAAACGACTACCCGCATATTAAAATCAGGCGTGGTGAGAAGTGCATTCGTTTTGCTGACTTAGTGAACTACAGAATGTTGTCTACTGAAGTGCATGACGGCTTGGGATACCGGCTAAAACAATATGAAATAGAAACGGGCATTACCCTTAATAAAAGACGTTCTTTTGGGCAATTACTAACAGACCTGAATGTGATATTGGCGGGAGACGCAGAAATGATATTGCCCTGGTCGGCCATTTATCACTTAGCAAACGATGAGCGATTGGTCGCGGCCAAAGTGATTGAGCCAGCAATGGAGCGGGATGTATTCTTGCTGACTCTGCCGGGCCAGCCGCTGACCAATACACTGCTTAAAACTCAAGCTGTGATCAAAGACCTGGTTGCTGACATTTTTCGTGAAGGGAGGAGCGTTGGCGTCTCCTTGCTTGAGGTGTAAGTTCTGAATACGAGCGGAGGCAGTTTAGAGCGGTTGTTAATCTAGCTCACCGTTTTGATGTTTCCGCATATGAATGACGGCTTTTTCACTGAGGTGAAGAGCACCTACCATTTGATCAAAAGTTTCGGGATCTTTCTTTATCCAAGTATGAGCCACGCGATTGGCCGCTGAGGTACGTTGTTTACCTGCCTGCATCTTAACTACGTATTGCGCCGCTTCGATGGGGGAGTTCTCGCTGAGTAAACTCACTAGATTGTACAAACCATCCCGGTGAGGTCGGCTGCCGCTTGGTAGGCTGTCAACCCAGTTCGTCGCGGCTTCGGGGTCAGCTTGATACCAAAACTGAATGCCGCCCGCACCATTTTTTATTTCTGGATTGTCCAAAACGGCTTGTGAGATATATTCTGCTGCGTCCACTGGGTTCGATATGTGCCAATAACTTAATAGACTGGAAAACACCTCATCAGAAGTGGTGTTACTGCCATCAGCAAGATAATCTGCAACGGCTTTGCTCGGGTTTGTTTGGCCCTTAGAAGTCCAGATGGCTCGCCGCAGTTTTTTTTGATCGGCAGGCTTGGGCAGCGAATCCAGCATGTCCTCAAGTAACTTCGGCTGTTCGCTTGATATTGAATATAAGGTATTGCGACTAACCCAGTCTAATTCGTCGCCTAGTGTCAGCGCCCAAAGAGCCGCTTCACGGGGTGATTCTTTGGCAAAGGTGTGTGAGAGCGAACCGTAGAGGGATTTTTGCTGGCCGGAGGAAAGACCCTCCACATACGTAAATGCAGCGCCCATATCGCGTCTTGCCCAAGCCCCTATCACAGTTTGCAATGCATCTAAGCTACCACTATTTTTGGCAATTTCTTCGGCCATTGGTAGGGCCGCAATAGGATCTTCAGAGGCGACTTTGGCAATCGCTGCGTACATCAATTGGGGCTTGTCTTCTGTGTGGAGAGTAATGAACTCTAGCAGATCCTCGTTATGGTTGGCAGGCGCATTGCGTATTGCCTGTTCGAGAAGCCGAAGACGCATTGCCCCCTCTTCTAGTGCGCTGAGGTGGGCCAAAGTGGCGGAAAAATCCTCCCAGCTCCAGCGAAGCACAATCTCAAATATCAAGGATTGATCGTCATGCCCAGAGTCTATGAGTGCGAGTGCTTCTTCAAATGCCACCTCGGCTGGCAGCCGGCTCAGTTTGGCTTTAAGCAAACTGCGATGTCCATCTTCTCCCAGCTCCGCGAGTAGGGCTGGGAGGAATTCAGACTCCTCTATCCCCTCAAGGCGCAACAGTATGTGTGCTGTGCTTTGTTTATCTTCATGCGTACTCAGCGAATGGTAGTAGGCCATAGCTTGGGCAAGGTTTTGGCTGGCCCAGCGGCTAAAGTAAGGCAACCAGCGATTTGCCAAAAATTGATTCCCGCGCACGGCGGCTATCGCGAGCTCTGGGTCAAGTGCAAGCAAACGCTCAATGTGAAGGTTGACGAGGGTGTTTTTCCACGCGGGCGATACGTCTACAAGGCGAATACCTGAGATGTAATTAATCAAATCGCCCTTACTCATTTTTTCAACCGCAATGAGCGTCTGTTTGATCAGACTAAAACCCGACTTGGCGGCCTCGGCTGATGGGGACCTTAAGGGCTGGGTCGCTAAAGTTTCGCTTCGGTAAATTGGCGTTTCATCAGCTGGGGGCTTGGGTATGGCTGAAGCGCTTGTATTCTTTGGGTCAAAACTTAGAGAAGATGACGTGTAAGTGGCTGGTGCGACGGTTAAACCAAGCCCTGTACCCATGGTTAAAGAAATAAAGGCAACTATTAACGTCCGTGTCATCTTGTTCTCCATCATCCTGAATGAGATCAATCTTCGTATCACTTTAGCGGATACCGGGCGGGAAGGCTATAGATTCACCATTGAGTAGAATTCTATTCATTGCTCTGAGCTAAGTTCTGGGGAAAACGGCGTCGTCTCATAATATATAATCTCTAACACAAGCCAACAGCCAATTTTTTCTCTATAATCTCAACAAGTCCTGTGCTGAGGTCCACTATTAAATGATCAAGCTATGATCGCTGCATTACTGTTGAGCACGTCTCTGCTGCTGTCTCAACCTTTGCTTAGTATTGACGAGAACTTTGAGCAGCAAAGCCTAGGCGCCGAAGCTCAGATCTACGCCGTCAGCCAGCAAATTAAAGCGGCTGAAGCACGAACTCTACATGAACAAGGCAAATTCTCGGCGCCGCCAGCCAAGGGCATGATTTACCCCGCTAAAGCCAAATATTATTGGATTCAGTTTGCGGTGGAAAATCACAGCCAAGAGGCAAAATCTGTATTTATCGAAATTCGCAATGCCCATATAAATAATATTCAGCTGTTCCATTACGCTCAGGGACAGAGGGATATCGAGGCTTCGGAGCCAACGGGAGACCATCTTCCGTTTTCATCGAGAGCAATAAACCATCGTTTTTTTGTATTTCAAGCAAGGCTAGAGGCGGGCGAAAAACGAGAGTTTTTATTGAGCGCCGATAAATATAATGAGTCCATCAAAATACCCATTTTGCTTCGCAGTGAAAGCAATTTCCAGGGAAATACAAATGCTGAAACAACCGCCATAGGCCTGTATTTTGGTGTTTACTGGGTCATTGTTGCCAGCCTCGCTATATTTTGTATCGTAAGTTTTAATCTGCTCCGCGCCTCTCTTTTAGTGTATGTCATTGGAATTTCTTTATGCGTGGTGTCAAATACGGGTTTGGGCATGCAGTTTCTTTGGGGCGATATACCGCTTTTAAACAGCCTTTCTCGGTCCTTGTTTGCTAGTATCGCGCTGATGGCTTTGCTGGTTTTTTGTTATTACTATTTTGATATGCAGCGCTCCGAAAATTCCCGTTTGAGCCAAGTCCATCGCTTTGTTATTACTTGTTTTTCGATGCTCTGGCTGTTGTTTGATCTGTACTTCTATTGGGTTGCAATAGAAAGTCCTCTGGCAAACTACGTGGCCATAGGGGCGATTCAGGCGTGTATTATGTTCCTGCCTGCGTATGTGATGGGGCTATCTCTGTATTTCGTAATTTCTCGTTATCAGCATAAATATCTCTTGTTTCTTTTTTCAAACCTCGGGGTATTGTTGGCGACAGTAATGCTGCCTTTAGAGGAACTTGGGTTTGCGAAAGATACTTTTCTTACAGAGATTGTTCTTCTAACTTCTTTGCTGTTTGATTTCTCAATTTTGGCCTCAATCGTCGGCTTAGATTTTTATAATATTCGACGCGACAATAAGAAATTGTCTTCATCTTTAGATCGGGCCATTTTAGAAGGTGCTAAGAATTTTCTGGAAGGTCAGCAAATCGAGAGAAGGCGCTTGGCTCTTGAAATTCACGATGGCGCCAGTGTTCGCTTGGCGGCCGTACAAATGAAGCTGTCCGGCCTAGATACCCCACGTCAGGGACTTCGAGACGAGTTGCTTAATGAAGTGAAGATCATCTCTCAGGATATTCGGAATTTCAGTCATAATTTGAGCTCAGTGGTTCTGGAAGAATATGGTTTTGTGATCGCCCTAGAAGAGCTCATATTATCTTTGGAGGAGGCGAACGGTTCATTTCTTTTCGAGTTCGACTATGACAGCAACAAAATTGATTCCAAATCAATTGAGCGCGAATTGTATTTTGTTTGTCTTGAGCTGGTTAACAATGCACTAAAACATTCATCTGGCGATATCGTAAAAATTGTCCTATCGGTTGCACCGGAAGGCTACGAATTGATGGTTCAAGACAATGGTAAGGGTTACGAAATTACAGATCAATTGCCAGTGGGCTTGGGCCTAAAAGGTATAGACTGGCGTTTGAAGATACTGTCGGGTGAGTTGGAAGCGCTCTATCTCAACGGGTTTCAGACTCATACCGTTAGAATACCTCGCTATTAGCTTGAATGTATTTTATCAGGCCAAAGGTGCCGCTGACATTGAGCTTTCTAAAGATATTTTTTTTATGTGTTCTTACGGTGTTTTTGCTGATGAAAAGCAGTTCCGCCAATTCTTGTTCATTGTTCCCGGAGATAATTAGTGAGGCCAGTTCTTTTTCCCGCGCTGACAGTTCCACCACATGATTGAAGCGATGTAGGTCACTTTCCTGCTCAAAACCGTCAACGTTTTCAATGTCAAAATAGACCCCACCTTGCATTACCGTGCGAATTGCCGCTCGGAAAGTTTCCTCGTCAGTACTCTTCAGTAAATAGCCGTTCACGTTTAAGGCTTGAGCTTTTTCTAGGAGCTTTTTATTGTTGTAAGAAGAAAATATTATTATTTTTAAATCTGGGGCCAAGTCCATGAAACTGGGTACATACTCAAGTGAATTGGTGCCGGCTAAATTTAGGTCCAGAATGAGCAGGTCGTAATGCGTGTCAGCCAAACGACTTGTGATGGCATCAATTGAGTCAGCGTAGTCTGGCTGCTCTGAGTGATCATCATGGCTTAGCATTGCCACAATACCTTGGAAAATAACATGGTGGTCATCGCCCACCAAAATATTGATGCCAGACACTTGATTCACTCTTTACCCCTCTATAGATTCAATTACGGCACTGTGCCTAATTGTTGTTTAGCTTCTCTAAGTACGGCCTCTATGAAAATACCCCATATGCGGTATTCTTGGTAAATGGTCCGTTAAGCGCTTTCTAAGGCCTTGAGAATGTCTGGCCAGGCTTGAAGATTTTCGTTCTGAATATTACGTTTGAGCAGAGTTTCGATTCGGCGGGTGAGGGTTTGTATTGTTTTAGTAAACGCCTGCTCTATTTCTTCCTCAGTACCGTCCAGCTTAGAGGGGTCCGAAAGCCCCCAGTGGACTCTAAGTGACTGCCCAAACCAAAGAGGGCAAACTTCGTTTGCGGCAGAATCACACACGGTAATGACAACATCGGCTTGCCAAGCTTCGTGTTCATCCCACGATTGGCTGCACAACCCTTCCGTTGGAATACCCATTTTTTGCAAATAAGTCAGCGAGAGTGGGTGAACTTCCCCAGCAGGTTGGCTTCCTGCAGACTTGGCAATCACTTGGCCTTTACCAAAATAATTAGTGACGGCTTCAGCCAAAATACTGCGACAGCGGTTATGGGTACAGATAAAGAGTAACTTCATGAGCTCGCCTGATCATATCAAGGAAAGGGTATTTTTAGCTGCATAATCATATAGGCATAATAATAGGTCCGCAATTCGGCAATCTAGTGAAAGAGTCGCTATAATACGGCCACTTTCAGATTTCACTGTCTAGCACTCACTGTCTAGAACTCACTGTCGAGCCTCAAAACCAATGATCAACAGAAAAGCCTTCGATGAACAAATGATCAATGCTGTCTACAAAGCCATTTTTGAACGTCGAGATATGCGACATTTCAATGGTGAGCCCTTGGACGAAGCCATTTTACAGCGGCTTTTTGAGGCCGCACACGCGGCTCCAAGTGTTGGTTTAATGCAGCCATGGCGCTTCATTCGAGTTCAGAGCGCCGAGTTAAAACAGCAGCTTCACGCGCTGGTTGAAAAAGAAACACAGGTAACGGCGGAAGCATTGAATGAATCCAAAGAGGCCTTTCTAAAACTCAAAGTACAGGGAATTTTAGATTGTTCTGAAGTGTTGGTTGTCAGCTTAATGCCGAACCGCGAGCGGCATATATTTGGCCGTCGAACTCTGCCTGAGATGGACCTTGCCTCGGCCGCTTGCGCCATTCAAAACATGTGGCTGGCGGCGCGAGCCGAGGGCATAGGCTTGGGCTGGGTGTCATTGTTTGAACCCGAAGCCTTACAAAGGCTGTTTTCCATGCCTAGTGAGGCGACGCCCATCGCAGTGTTATGTTTAGGGCATGTTGATGCTTTTTACAGTGAATCAATGCTCATTGAAGAGCATTGGGCCGAGCGAGGGGAGTTGGAAAACTACGTGATGACTGATTCCTGGGACGATAGTAAAGAAGCACAAGCACAAAAGCAGTGGCAAGCTACTGAGTCATAGCTTCTTTTTTAAAAAACAATCCAAATGGATTTCCCTGATCTTGGCGTCGCTTATTCAAAATGTAGAGGGTTAGGAATAAACCTAATACTTCGGTGCTGGGAGCGGCAATCCAAATTCCCCACTCGGAAAAAAACAAAGGCAATAGAAACGTAAGCGGTAGGGCAAAACAATAGGTTTTAGTTAAGCCCAAAATACTTGCACGTTTCGCATCTCCAATCGATTGGAAAAACATGCTAATAATCATGAGTGGCCCTAGCAGGAAGAGGCCGCTGGTCGTTATGGGTAGAATGCGCGCAACTTCCGATATTATATTGGCATCACTGACAAAGACACGCCCAAAATCATTTCTGAATATAAGTGTCATAGCTTGCAGTATTACGCAATAAACAAACGAGGTGCTCAAGGCGATTTTTATGCTTGAATTTGCGCGTTCCGATTCATTTGCGCCAACATTGTTACCTGTTATGGTTTGAAAAGCCAAACTTAAACCCAGCAAGGGTAAAAATATGAAGACCATTAAACGAGTGACAATGCCGTAGGCGCCTACGGTAGCTTCGTAGTTGACCGGGTTCCAAACCTGTAAGTTGTATAGAATAGCGGCTGACGATAAGGCCAAACCCACGTATGTAAGGCTTGATGGCGCCCCAAGAGCTAAAAATTCCTGCCAGTGTTTTCGACCGCGAGAGAAGCTAAGCACTTGAATATTTAGTTTGTTGGTTTTAACACGGCGATAAATAAATACAGCGCTTATGCTAGCCAGTTGTGCCAAAACGGTGCCGTAGGCTGAGCCCGCCACCCCCCAGTTCATTTCTGCAATTAATATGTAGTTAAATACTCCGTTCAGTAATACGGAAACTAAAGACATTAATGCCATGAAGGGAATCTTTCCTTCACATCGCAAGCTGTCACTATTTATCGCGAGAATAAAACCTAGTGGCGAAAATAAAACCAATATGGAAATGTAGGTGTAGCTCATCTGTGAAAGGGTCTCGGACCCGTTGCTTACCGATGAGGTGAATTGACTGCCGCCCAATAAAAATAGGCTAATGAGCACGCCGCAAACCAGTAGAGCCAATGTCGTCGCCTGAGAGAAAGTTTCAAGCGCGTTTGCGTTTTCCCCTGCGCCCAGTTGTCGGGCCATTACACTAGAAAAACCATTAGATACTAAAGTTGTAAGAGCAATAATCAGCATGAATGCTGGAAACATCGAGGTGACGGCCGTCAGGGCTTCAGCACCAACAAAAACACCTAAGAAATAGGCATCTACTAATGAAAAAGAACCATTGACCAGCATCATTAAAATCATTGGGGCGGCGGTTTTTAAAAAGACTAGGGGCAGGGAGCCCTTGAGAAAAAGGTTGTCTGTACCTGACGTTTCCATACGATTAAACTTCTCCGTTGTGCAGTGCTGATAGGGTATTAAATTTCTCTAATACAAAGGTTTTTAGTTCGGCGGGCCAGTTGGCAATGGCCGATTCAAAACTCACTTTACTATTGCGATAGAGCGCGCGACTGGCTTCTTCGAAACCGGGCTCATCCCCAAAAATAACCAACATAAAGCCATCCAACTGTTGCTGCTGCATGCAAATAATGTCTTCGGGTTTGGCGTTGTTGCGGGCTTCTTCTACCAAGCGTCGAAGGGTGGCTGAAGCACCACCTCGCTGTGTGGCTAGCCATTCCCAATGGCGCGGCAATAGGGTCACTTCTTTGGCTTTGACGCCGAGCTTAGGCCGGCCTCGCTTATTGCTGGTGCCGGCGTCTTTTGGGCTCAACTTGTCTAGTACGGTTTGAGCGTCACCTTGCCAGTCGATGTTAATTCGCTGGCAGGTTTCAGTGTCCACCACAATGGGTTCAATATTCTGGTCAATACTTTTAACTTGAGTGACGAGCTGCTCTAGCGAGCCTTGTGCAAGAATGCTGCGCTGATGAAGCGCCAAATATTGGCTTGTCATGAGGGTGTATTCCAATTTTGGTGGTCGAGGTGGCGTATTATTACCCATGGTTTAATATATTGTCAATTAAACCCGGGTAATAATATTTTACCCCACAAGCCTAAACTTGGAACATTGTGGTTATTTCAGGTTAGAGCGTTTACTAGGCTCCGTGTAACGACTTATGAATTACTTGTAGTTCCTCTTCCCGAACAAACAATTTATTTTCTTCATAGCGCTCACGAGGAAGCTCGCAAAGCTCAGCCATCTTCGCTAGGGCTCTGTCCATGACCTGGTCTGCATCGAGTACTTCGTCCAACATGCCAATGGTGGCGGCCTGCTCTGGAGAGTAAGCTTCCGACTGAATGATAGCTCGAGCATGGTGCAATGGGTCTATGTGGGTTTTGGCCAGGGTTCTCAGGGTTGGGTTAAAGTGTAAGTTGATTGCGGTTTCGGGTAATTTGAAGACGAATTCGCCAGAGGCGCCTACACGATAGTCGGATGCCAACAGCAGAAACACGCCCATACCAATGGCATGGCCTTCACACACCGCCACAACGGGCTGGGGATGAGAGTAGATTTTTTCTAATACGAGCATACCTTCAGAAACCATCTTCTGGGCGGCTTCTGGACCAGAAGCCATGGCTTTGAGGTCGAAACCCGCCGAAAACATACCCGCGTGGCCACAAATTAAAACGCCATTGCTCTCGTTTTTTGCGCGCTCTAGGTTGGCCAAAAATTCTTGGGCGAGATCGAAAGACACCGCGTTGGCTTTACCGTTGTCTAGTGTGATCTTGGCGATATCGCCTTCAAGTAGTTCATATTTCATCGTTTGCCGGGCTCCTAGGCTGTTTTTAAACAATTGTTTGAATCAAATTCTACCTGTTTTTTGCGGTAATGGCTTGGTAGTTTGTTGCCCAAATCAAGATCTATAACTTATTGCTGTTCGGCAATTAGTTCACCCAAGCGACAAAGGGCGCTTCGGCGTCCTTCGGTCCAGGGGTGCGCATAACTGATTCGCAAAAAGTTCTGGTAGCGTGTTTGGGCCGTGAATAAACGACCAGGTGTCAAGACGATACCCTCTAAGCGTCCGGCATTATACAGGGCAATCGTGTCCACAGATTCTGGCAACTCCAGCCATAAGGCTAAGCCCCCTTCAGGTTGGCTGCACCTTTTGGCCATGGGTAAATAGCGTTGAATTAATTCCATTAGTTCACGACAGCGTTCGCGAAACTGGCCGCGTTTTCGGCGCAGGTGGCGGTCAAAGCCACCTTCAGCAATGTATTGGCTCAAGCCTTGTTGCAGCACTTGGGGCACGGCCATTGTGGTGGCCAACTTCAGACGCAAGACTTCCTGCGTATATTTGCCTGGGGCAATCCAGCCAAGACGCAGGTCTCGAGACAAACTTTTTGAAAAAGAAGAGCACTGTAAAACACGCCCCTGTGAGTCATAAGAATAAAGGCTGCGCGGTCTTTGAGCACCAAAATATAATTCCCCGTAAATGTCATCTTCAATGAGGGCGATATCATATTCTTCCGCGAGCGCGAGTAATTTCTGTTTGTTCTCTGAGGGCATGTTTGCGCCCGTTGGCGTGGCGAAGCAAGGCGAGACCACTAACGCTGTAATACTCCAGTGCTGCAGCGCCAGTCTCAGGGCGTCTGGACTGAGGCCTGTGTCGGCAAGGCAGGGAAGTTCCAAAGCTTGCAGGCCCAGCGCTTCAATTAATTGAAACGTACCGTAATAGCCAGGAGATTCCAAGGCCACCACATCTCCTGGTTTGGTGGTGGCCATGAGTGCCAGTAACAAGCCGTGCTGGCAGCCGGAGGTAATGAGTAATTCGTCTTCTGTCACATGGGCGCCGCCACGAGCCATCATGGCTGCCACTTGCTTGCGCAGAGCCAATAAACCTTTGGGTTCGTCGTAATATAAATATTGTGCGCTACTTTGTGCGCGTGGCGCTCGGCTGAGGCTGCGCTGAAGCTTAAGATTCGTAGGTTCTTCATCGAGACCGGGCCGAATATCAAACGCGGCGCCCTGAGCCATAATGTCGAGTAGAATTTGCTCTTGGCCAAGTGGTGTGGGCGCTAACACTGGGTCGCTCTGAGGTGGGATATCCAGCGGCTGGGTTTGTGGGCTTACAAAGTAGCCCGAGCGGCTGCGTGCCTGTATTACCCCTTCAGCTTCTAGTCGCCCATAGGCGTTTAAGACCGTGGATTTCGACAGGTCAGTGAGCACACACATCTCTCGAACTGAGGGTAGCTTACTGCCTGGCGGGCGCTGTCCAGAACGAATCTCTTCTCGCAGCTGTTGTTCAAGCTGCGCATACAAAAATTTCGGCATGAGTACAAAACCTTTCAAAATAATGGGTACAGAGCGTTCAAAGGGCATCTGTACCCAATTATATAGTTTTTTTTGAATCTGTACCCATAAAGCTGATCCCCGTACCCTTGCGTGCAGAGTCCTTTGTTTCTGAGAGCGAGATCATGCCTGAGACCATCCCCTTAATTAACCTGCCTGAACCTGATGCCAAGCCTGTACCTACGGTGCATTATGTACCGGCCTACGACGGCAAAAAGGTGTATACCCGGAAAACCCAAGGTTTTTTTCAGCGCCTTCGGCAATACGCGAGTTTGCCGCTGCTGTTAGCGTTCTTTTTACTTCCTTGGCTCAGTATTGACGGGCGCCCAGCAGTCTACTTTGATATGGATGAATTAAAGTTTCATGTGCTGTGGGGAATTTTTTGGCCTCAAGACAGCATTTTGCTGGCTTCAATTTTAATTATGGCCGCGTTTTCTTTATTGGCCCTTACTGTTTGGGTCGGCCGGGTATGGTGTGGCTTTAGTTGCCCGCAAACCTTGTGGACCCTGATGTTTATCTGGATTGAAGACAAATGTGAAGGCGACAGAAATCAAAGAATTAAACTCGATAAAGCGCCTTGGTCACATCAAAAGCTCATCAAGAAATTTTCTAAGCACAGCCTCTGGTTGTTGTTGTCGAGTTTTACAGCACTTACTTTTGTGGCTTATTTCTACAATATTCACACCCTCTTAGACGACATTTTTTCACTCAGCGTGTCAGTTTCTGGGCTCGTATGGATCGCTCTGTTTGCGTTAATGACTTACCTCAACGCGGGTTGGTTGCGCGAGCAAGTGTGTAAGCATATGTGCCCCTATTCACGTTTTCAGTCGGCAATGTATGACGATAATACACTGCTTGTGGCTTACGACGCGGGACGTGGGGAGGGGCGGGGCCCAAGAAAACCTGGCACCCTTTATCGCGAGCAAGGCTTGGGCGATTGCATTGACTGCAACTGGTGTGTGCAAGTTTGTCCCGCCGACATCGACATTCGGGATGGCCTGCAAGCTGAGTGCATAAATTGCGGTTTGTGTATTGATGCCTGTGATTCGGTAATGGAAAAAATGGGCTATAAAAATGGCTTGATCAAGTTTTCTTCTGTAAACGGAGAACCTTCAGCTTTGAAGCGTTTCTTCAAACCTAAGATGCTGGCCTACTGTGTGGTGCTATTGACCATGTTGATGACATTTACCTATTCCATCACTGACAGAATTCCTCTGCAGGTGGACGTTATTCGCGATCGTGGTGCACACATGTTTCGTGACCGAAATGGTTACATTGAAAATGTTTATTTGGTGAAGTTGAACAACATGATGGACCACGCCGATACAGTTACCTTGACTGTGCAGGGTGATCAGCCTTACAAAATTCGCGGTAGCAAACTCATTTACCTTGAAGCCGGGGAGATTTTCACAGTAGCGCTGCGGCTGGTTCTAAAGAAAGAACATTTACGGAGTTCTAATGACGTAGTGTTTATTCGAGCTCAGTCGAGTGCTTCACCAGAGGTGGCGGCCGAGCAGAAAACGGTGTTTATGGGGCCGGTGGTGAAGTGATGCAAGTCAATAAAGCTTTGCGTCGCGCGCTCGGGAATCTACTGTGTAAACACTCTAGCGGCTCGCAATATAACGTCGTATGGCTCGGTAGTCTGTGTAGATCCTATCCTCGGAAAAGAACCGACGCTCGCCGTCGTCAGATAATTGTGGTTGTAATATGGCCTGCAACCTTCCTTCTGGGTTGATTACATATAATGTATAGCCGTGCGCTACCGTATAATTTTTTACGCCATAGGTAAGTTCGCTGGCTACAGGAGTTAGTTCTGCCAGCAAGCCTAAGCCCTGTTCAAAGGGCTGATGAGCATAACCTAAGGCTAGGCGCCGAGTTAAACCGGTAAATGTATCATTAAAAAACGGCAGATACGCAGCCAGTTTTTTAACCGTATCTCGTTCTGGATCAATGGTATAGAACAGGATTTTGGTGTCAGATAAGTCCTCGTTTTCCTGAAGAATTATATCGAACTTGTTAAGCACGCTCAGAGTGGTAGGACAGACGTCTGGGCAGTCGGTATAGCCATAGGCCAGCAAATGCCAGCGGCCCAATAAATCAGCATTACTAAAGTCGAGATTGTCGTGGTTCACCAAACGGAAGGGCTCGAGGGTTTTAGCCTCGGGTAATATCACACCATTAATTTCAGGAAGCGGTGCTTGTTGTTTGAATAGAAATAGATTTAGCCCCAGCATCAGGAATATCAGTAATGCCAGAGCGTGGGAGTATTTGAATTTTTCCATACTCAATTTGTGTAAAAAGTCAGTCTGGAGAGATGGGTGTAGTCGGCTTCTATAAGCATTAAAGCGATCAACACTAACAGCGTCAGCGGCGGCAGTAGTAGCGTGTATTTAAGCGCTAACCGCTCCCAATTTAGATGCATAAATACGCTGACGATAAGCCCCGCCTTAAGCATCATAAAAATTAACACCAGAGTCCAGCGTAGATAACTTTCCACGTGAAAGAAATCAACTAGGTATGAGCAGGTGCTGAGTACAAATAGCAAGATCCAAACCTTAACATAAACCCCAATGGGGTGCTGTTGGTCAGATGTATGGCTCATGATGTCTCTCCTTTTATAACTACCATAAATAGAACAATGCGAAGATAAATACCCAAACTAGATCGACAAAGTGCCAATAAAGCCCTGTGATCTCAACGATGCCATAACCCTTCTTTTCGTATTTGCCCTGCTTTACTTTTAAGGCAACAATACTGAGGTAGATGACCCCCGCGGTAACGTGCATACCGTGAAAGCCGGTAATCATAAAAAATACCGAGCCAAACTGTTCGGCGCCCATGGGGTTACCCCAAGGACGAACGCCTTCTTCCACAATCAGCTTGGTCCACTCGAAAGCCTGCATGCCTACAAAAGAAACGCCCAGAGCGGCGGTGATGAACATGAGGCGGGCGGTGTTTTTACGGTCACCTCGATAGGCGCAGTTGACCGCCATGGCCATGGTGCCGCTGCTGGTGATTAAAACGAAAGTCATAATGGCGATGAGAATCAAAGGCAGATGAACACCGGCAATAGTGAGCGCAAACACTTCACTGGGAATGGGCCAGTCGGCCGTGGCCGACATCCTCACTTTCATGTAAGCGGTAAGAAAAACGGTAAAAATAAAGGTGTCGCTGAGCAGAAATATCCACATCATGACTTTGCCCCAAGGCAAGTCAAATGTTTGCTTGTCGGCCGACCAATCGCTGGCGACTTCGGCCCAGGAACCTTCCTCGTGTGCTGGGGCTTTGTCTAATTCATTGGGCATTTTTGTTGCCTCCAGAAAACTCCGATGTTTAAAATCCGCATAATGCGGCTAACAATTGATAAGTCTCGGCACTGCTTGTCAGTAGCGCAAACAACACAAACCAAATTCCAAGCAGATAGTGCCAGTAGTTTGCGCAGAGCTTCAGATTACCGCCCACTCTTGCCCAGCTCTGTTGAGCGTCAGCTGCAGGCCTTCGTGACAGGCTGATAAAGACCCAGGCCAGAACCAATAGACCACCAATAAGATGGACGCCGTGCACGGCCGTGAATAGATAGAAATAGCTGTTCGCAGGGTTTGACGCTAGGTAATAGCCCAAGTCGTTCAGTAAAGACCATACCCAAAGTTGCGCCAGGATAAATTGCACCGTTAATACCAAGGCCACTCCAGTTGCGACGAGCACGACTCCCCGGCGTTCATGTTTGGCGTAGTGCAGCGCAAGTTGCATGGCCGCACTGGCGGCCACCAAGAGGCCAGTGTTTAGCCAAAGGCGCCAAGGGTCACTTAGAGGTTGCCAGGGTTGCCCAGCCAGAGCTTGAAAATCTGGAAATTGAGAGCGTTCTAAAAAGGTAATAATAAACAGTGAGAAAATAACCGTCACAACGGCCAAGAAAAACTTCAAGGCGATTCGCTTTTGATAATTAAGCAGAGTAATGGCGTTGATTGCGGGGGCTGGCTGTGGGGTATTTGTGGCCAGCCAAGGTTTTTCCGACAGCGTGGAAAAGAAGTTCATGAGCGATCTCCTTGCGCTTCCGCTTCGCCTTCAGAAAGATGTGCAGCATCTACCGGCACATTTTGCGGCGTAAAATCTTCCACTGCACCCGGTACGCAATAGTCATATGCCCAGCGATGTACTATCGGCAGTTTTGGCCCCCAATTACCATGTACAGGTGGCATCTGTGGGGTTTGCCATTCAAGAGATGAGGCCTCCCAGGGGTTGTGTACGGTTCTTTTTTTGCTGCGTAAAGTAATGAGAACATTGATAATAAATAGGAGTTGGGCGACGCCGACAATAATGGCGGATACGGTAATGCCGGCGTTGAGAGTCTGGGCCGACTCGGGAATAAAGTCGGTGCCGGCCATTGAATAATATCGGCGCGGTACGCCGAGGAACCCCAGGTAGTGCATGGGTAGATAAATTGCGTAAGTCCCTAAGAAAGTAATCCAAAAATGTGTTTTACCCAAGCCTGTATGCAGCATTTTTCCACTCACTAATGGGAACCAGTGATAGATGGCCGCAAACAACACCATAATGGGCGACACGCCCATTACCATATGAAAGTGGGCCACGACAAAATAGGTATCGGACAGAGGTAGATCAATCACCACATTACCTAAGAACAGGCCGGTAAGACCGCCGTGAGTAAAGGTAAAAATAAAACCAATGGCAAACAGCATTGGTGTTGTTAGGCGTATGTTGCCGCGCCAGAGGGTGAGCACCCAGTTGTACACCTTAATGGCAGTGGGAATGGCGATAATGAGAGTCGTGGTGGCAAAGAAAAATCCAAACACTGGGTTCATGCCGCTCACATACATGTGGTGAGCCCAGACAATAAAGCTCAAACCGCCAATGGCCACTATGGCCCACACCATCATGCGGTAGCCAAAAATATTTTTCCTCGCGTGAACAGACAGCACATCTGACACCATGCCAAAAGCGGGTAGGGCAACAATATAAACTTCTGGGTGACCAAAAAACCAAAATAAATGTTGGAACAACACGGGGCTGCCGCCGTTGTAGTCAAGCGATTCGCCGAGGGAAACAATGGCGGGCATGAAAAAGCTGGTGCCCGCTAGTTTGTCCAGCAGCATCATAATAGCGCTAACTAATAGCGCGGGGAATGCCAGTAAACCCAAAATGGTGGCGACAAAAATTCCCCAAATAGACAGCGGCATGCGCATCAAGGTCATGCCGTGGGTGCGCGCTTGTAAAATGGTGGTAACGTAATTCAAACCGCCCATCGTAAAGGCCACAATGAAAATGGCGAGAGACACGAGCATCAGTATGATGCCCCCATTGTAGCCTGGGGTGCCGGCTAGAATGGCCTGAGGGGGGTAGAGAGTCCACCCCGCTCCCGTCGGGCCACCGCTAATAAAAAAGCTGCTCATAAGCACTAAGACAGACAGCAAGTACATCCAGAAGCTGAGCATGTTGAGATAGGGAAATACCATATCTCGTGCGCCAATCATCAGGGGAATAAGGTAGTTGCCAAAGCCTCCCAAAAGTAATGCTGTTAACAAATAAATCACCATTATCATGCCATGCATGGTGACGAATTGGAGGTAAGAGGCGGGATCAATAAAATCGAAGCTGTCGGGAAACCCGAGCTGTAAGCGCATAAGCCCCGAGAGCACCAATGCCACCAAACCCACCAAAATGGCGGTAATGGCGTATTGCACGGCAATGACTTTGTGGTCTTGGCTCCAGATGTAACGAGTGATAAAGCTTGAGGGATCGTGTAGTTCGTCTATTTGCTCAGCGATGGCCGTATGTGTCATAGCGCTCGTTCCCTGTTAGCGATGTTCGCTATCGAATTGATTGATGTAGGTAATAAGGTCGTCAATGGCTTGCTCATCTTTGAGCATTCTGGCCATCAATATCATTTGTTTGCCGTAGTTATCGTTGGCGTGGTTACCTCGTACACCGGTACGGAAATTTTCGATTTGGCGTTTGAGGTACCAGTCTTGCTGACCGGCGAGTTTTGGCGCGTTCAAGGAAAAATTTCCCTGACCTTCTGTGCCGTGACAAGCGCCACACGTCACATAGTAGGAGGCACCACGAGCGGCGTTACCGCTCATCAGATTTTCCACCGAAGTTTCTTTTAAACTATCGATGTGAGCGAGAACATTTTTCACGGCTTGTTTACTGGAAAGAATTGCAGCCATAGGGGCCATTTGTTGGCCAAAGATGTCGTCTTTGTGAGCGCCGCGAATACCCTGCTGGTAGTAGTGTAATTGTCGACTTAAATACCAGCTGGATTGGCCGCTGAGCTTGGGGGCGTTGAGAGCTTTATTGCCCTCAGCTTGTTGCCCGTGGCAGGCCGCGCAGGCGGCATATAAGGCTTGACCCGCAACGGGGTCGCCTTTTATGCCCACTTGGGTTTCGCGAAATGTGGTTTGGCTTGCAAGCCAGGCGGTGAAATCTTCCGCTGTGTCCACCACTACATGACCGCGCATGGTGTGGTGGGCTAGCCCACACAGTTCCATGCACAATATGTCAAAGCGGCCTATTTTTGTCGGTTCAAACCAAAGGTAAGAAATAAGACCGGGAACTAAGTCCATCTTCACTCGAAACTGAGGTACTGCAAAATTGTGTAAAACGTCTTTAGAACGAAGCAGTACTTTTACATCTTCACCGATGGGCAGATGCACTTCATTTTGATCGATGATTACATCATCTTGGCCAGCCAAGTCACTGGGGTCTAAACCCAAGGGGTTAGTTTCTGAGATGAATTGCTTCGCAACGCGGCCGAATTGTCCGTCTTCACCGGGAAACCGGAAGCCCCATTGCCACTGTTGGCCAACCACTTCCATTTCGGACGCGCCTTCCGGTACGTCTACAAACTTCGCCCAAACCACTAAGCCGGGCGCTAGCATCACAATGACACCTACGGCGGTAATGGCGCTTAGCCACACTTCTAGGCGCTTATTTTCAGGTTCGTAATGTGATCGTTTGTCTTTGTGGTAGCGGAAGCGAAAAACACAGTAAGCCAAAAATAAATTAACGGCTACAAAGACAAACCCAGTCACCCAAAAGGTAAGGTTAATGGTGGTGTCAATGGAGCCCCAATTCGACGCCAGAGGGGTAAACCACCAGGGGCTGGCAAAGTGAAAAATGAGAGAAGCTATAATCAGCAAGACCAAAATGATCGCAAGCGCCATATGTAACAGTCCCTATCGAATTGTGCCGCTCTGTAACGAAAGTTCGCCACTGGAGCACAGTGGGAGAATGATTTATTTCTCTGTTGCGTGCCTACAGCGATGGTCGAGCACGCGAATTATTTTTGTAGGTATATCAATGCTCACGCTTAGAAGATTAATAACTAGCGTGTTAGCTATTATAGCAATTGGCACTGAAAGCGATTGTAAATTAACGAGATAAAAAAGAATTTTGATAGCGTTAAATAGGATAATGCTTGGTTTGACGGGTATTAGTGGTCTTTTCCCCCAATCTCTTGAGATTTTTCCAAGCACAGCCTTCCATACTTGATGCTATGGCAGGTATCATATGGCCTTGCAAATGTTCTATTTGCCCCACCGTTTGGAAACACGCTGTTGAATCATCCTGCACGCGAATCTAATTTACGATTCCTCTTTCGCTATATCCTCCTACACAAGTGGTCTTACGGGATTGGTATTTTCATGCTGTTAGCGACGAACTGGTTCGCGGTCAGTATTCCAGGCTATATTGGTACGGCCATCGACCTTCTGAGGGAGTCGCTAGCGCAAAATCAGCCAGAACATCAGTCAGAGTTTAATGCCACAGTGATCATCATCATTGTGTTGGCGCTGGCCATGATGGGAGCCAGAACCCTGTCGAGGATGTTGTTTTTTAACCCAGGTCGAGCGATTGAGCGAAACCTTAAAGACGACGCCTTCGCCAAACTGACTCGCCTGCAGAGAGGTTTTTACCAAAAATACGAAACCGGCAGCCTCATCTCCATAGTCAATAATGACGTCAACGGTATTCGTGCATTGGCCGGCGTAGTGATGTTGCAGGTGTTTAATATCGTCTTTGCGCTGTCGTTAACGCCTTATAAAATGTGGCAGTTGTCGTCGAGCTTAACCCTATATTGCATGGTGCCTGTAGTGGCTACCTTTTTGGTGTCTCACCGGGCTATTGGCAAGATGCGTTTAATGATGAAAATGCGCATGGTGGAGCTGCAAGGTTTGTCTACTCGCTCTGTAGAGTTAATGTCAGGCATTGAGGTTATTAAGTCTTATCAAATCCAAGACTGGGCTCAAGAGGAATTTGCCGAAAGTAATGAAGACTTGCTGAAACGCTCGGTGAATCTGGCCAGAATTAGAACACTCGTATTGCCCATATT
>Ga0209081_1000130_pt1 | contig 41878 bp, 31 predicted proteins | sample GOMGulsemesocosm_4_FD_184636 | JGI IMG/M metagenome (GOLD analysis project Ga0209081, IMG submission 184636) | Methane-oxidizing microbial communities from mesocosms in the Gulf of Mexico - GOM15B Gulf of Mexico (SPAdes) (version 2) | ecosystem: Environmental > Aquatic > Marine > Cold seeps... | reverse complement strand
AAGGTTAAGGAAGCTTATTTTTAATTTTGAAAATATAAAGCAAGAAAGACAATCTTTAGATGACTATAAAACCATCTTTAAGAATATTATCAAAGATGTAGGAGATCCTGTCTATGTGCTATCAACTATTAACGATATTTTATTAGAAAGTGCATTGGAAACAGCTAATTATTCTCATTCTAAATTACTGTGCCAAACGGCTAAAACCAAATTGACAAACACTTTTTCCTATTTGCTGAGCTATTTAGAATTATCAAAAAAATTGCATGACACTTCATTAAAAAATTGTTCTTTACACTCAATGATCTCAGGACAGCTTTTAATTCAAGCTAGTAAAGCTAAACTTAGTAACATCATTATTAAAGAGTCATTAAGCCCCGATACAAAAGACCTACACGTTCCTGTTCAAATAGAACAGGTGATAACGTACCTCACCAAGAATGGGATTAATAATGGTTCAGAAGGAAGTGATGTATATATTCGCCTTTATCCTGATAAATTTAATATCGTATTTGAAGTAGAAGATACCCACCCTTCTAATAGAAAAAATGATAAAGAAGATAAATCAATTGATTATGTTTTATGCACCAAGATAATTGATTCCTTTGGCGGTTCAATGGGAAGAAAAAAACTAAAAAACAGCAACATTTGTTATTTCAAGCTTCCATCTAATACACTGAGTTCAGAGACTCACCATTAATGATCTGATGTGCACACCTGGAAAGTACAGTTGTTGCCACAATAAACTTGAATGACTTAAACATATTCATTTTTTATTCCTTTAAATTATTCTTATTTTAACAAAGAAAGAGTAAATATCGGGGCAATACCCCAATATTTACTACAAAATAAAGTTACTAAAATCTATATGCTAAAACTAAAGAACCTGATGCAGCTGACACTTCATCTCCATCATCAGCTAAATCTTCATAATCACCAGTCGAACGAAGAGCAATAAAAAAATCCAAGGATACTGACTCCCAGTTATATCCAAAGCCACCACTTATTTGAGCACCAGAAAAACTTTCATCAAAATCAACATTATTGAACTCTAATGTTTCACTATATAGCCCACCACCAACATAAGCTTTAAACCCTTTTGTTGCGAGACCAGTACCATAGAAGGCTGATAATTCAAAACCTGTAAGTTCTGCATCTGAATAATCATCATGCTCAAGAGAATATAAATTACCTCTTATCGCAAAATTATCATTAAATGCATAAGTTGCCGATAAAGCTCCGCCCCCAAAACTATCATTTTCACTATCTTCCCAGCCTAGAGCCACAGCATAGGTTCCAGCTCCTACACTCCATTGCTTCATAGGTTGAGAATTTCCCTCTGCTGATGTCACGTTAGAAAAGATTAGTGATGAAGCAAAAATTGCAGAAGTTATTAATAAGTTTTTCATGTTATTCCTTTTATTTTAGAAAATGCAAATACAAATCATTTGTATTTATTCTGTTAAAACAATGAGTAAAGTAATTGCTCTAACCTTTCTAATTTAACATCAGTACAACTTTTAAAATGTAAGATAAATCTGCTTTCTATGTAAGACATCTGCCATAAAAATATATAACTCCTCTTTTAATTACGCTTGAATTATAAAAGTCAGTTAGTGTGTAAACAATTATATCGATCGGGGTCTCTTCAAAAAAATGAACACGGCCAAAGGTATATTAAATTATAAAAACCATTAGCTCATATGTTGCTGTTGACGCTTTAAAGCTTTATTTTTACTTACGGTTTCCACCTGAGGAACGGCATAAAGTTTAAGTCCATTAAAAAGGCTTTTTAATTTCGAAGCGTGGTAATCTAATTCAATCTTTGAAATAACAAACAGATGCTTTTCTGGAAATAAAGCTTCTACAGACTGTGAAATTAGCTCATATAATTTTTTCAGGCTAATTTTATGAATTTGTCCAGTTTTGTTAAAAATCCATTCAGTAATCATCATAAAATCATCAAAAGGCTTATCAGATAAAATATGAGGTAATGAGTATTTGAACCGTCCTGAATTTCCAATCATGTCCCAATATCGTGCAAAGCGGTTAATGCGTTGCATGGTAGTAAAACTCACTCTGTCAGTACTTAATATATTAAATGGCGGCAATGGATTAAAACGCAGGTCGAATGCCTCTGTATGCCTGATTATCGGGCTCCCCTTTAACCGCTTCAAGATACCCATTTGAATTTCATGAGGTCTACAATGATAAAGTTGGTTGAAACTATCCTTAAACGTTTCGTAGGTTTCCCCTGGTAAACCAAAAATGAGATCAGCATGAATATGTGCGCTGGTATTATTTCTTAGCCACAGTAAGTTCTCTTTAGATTTAGCGTTATTTTGCTTACGGTTAATATTCGCTTGAACTTGTGTGTTAAACGTTTGTATCCCTATTTCAAATTGTAAACTTCCTTCAGGAAACTGCGCTAAAAGCGCTTTCAACTTCCTAGGCAGGTGATCCGGTACCACTTCAAAATGAAGGTAGAGTTCATCAGTCATTCTGTCTAAGAAAAACTGCATAATTTGCATGGTGGTTTTAATATTTAAATTAAAAGTTCTATCGATAAATTTAAAATTTCTTGCCCCACGCTGGTAAAGGATCTCCATTTGTTCAAGGAATAAGTCTAGTTCAAATGGCGTTGATGATTTGTCTAAGGATGACAAACAGAATTCACATTTAAAAGGACAACCGCGAGACGCTTCAACATATAGCAAACGATGTTTTAAATCTTCATCACTATAATACTCATAAGGTAATGCGATTTCTTCTAGCGGGACAGGTTTCGAGTTAAGAATTTTTTTATCGGGTGGTGTTTTATTGATAATATCTTTACACAGTTGGTAAAAACTTATATCTGCGGGTCCAGTTAATACATAATCTGCACAATCGACAATAGCTTGCTGCTGTGTTTCATAGCTCACTTCAGGGCCGCCTAAAATAACCTTAATATCTGGTGCGATCACCTTTAATAAGTTAACAACATTAGTCGTTTCAACTATGTTCCAAATATACACACCAAAACCTACAATATCTGGTTTTGACGCTAATATTTGTTCAACAATATCAATGGCACGAGTTTGAATTATAAATTCTTTTATTTCACAACACCCCTGTAATTCTTTTAAATTTGCGTAAAGATAACGTAAACCAAAACTGGTGTGAAAGAACCTTGCATTAAGTGTAGAAAGCACAATCTTAGATGTGACTTTATGCATTTCGTTATTAACCTTTGCACTCTGTTTTATTAAATCAGGAGTGTTAACTTCAGATGGTTGAATTTGCGTAACGGTTAGTTCAGGATGATTTTGCTGCTCTGCCATACTAGATTTTTAAATACCTTTGATATTATTGCCACAATTATACTGCGATTGCTTACGTTAATCAGTAATCTTATTTAGCACAACCAAAATATGTTTAGCGCGACTCACCCAATTGATTCATTAAGCTTAAGGCGAGAAAAAACGCGACCCGTAAAGCTTACGGTTTATTATAATGTGGCAAGAAGACTATACACACGTTGTGCTCTATGTAGCTTTTCCATAAAGTTATGCTTATTCCATTGATTACAAATGATTACAAAAATGTAACTTGACCCACGTTATATTAGAAATCTACTAATACCAATAACATCATTCAAATGACTAATTTACATAATATAGTAAACAAATTTATCTTTAAGCTTTCGAAGAGTACTAAGATGTCTATCAAAAAAATTATCATTTTCCCTTTTATCCTGTCTATTTTGGTTATCACGTCAGGGTGTAATAGCTCGTCTGATACAGCGAATGAAATTAGCACTAATCGAAAGGAACTTACTTCGTTGCAAAGCGCAAGAACAAAGTGGGACAGTAATTCGGGACAATATTATACAATTCAAAGTCAGCGGGCTTGCGAATGCCGAGCAGAAATGTCTGCTCTTATGAAAATTAGTATATTAGAAAATTCAGTTATATCAGCTGTAGACATAAATTCAGGTGAGGCTATTCCACAAGACATATGGGAAGGAATAACAACCGTAAATGACTTATTTGATTTGATTGAAAAAGCGATAGAAGACAATATATCCATCGAAGTGACTTACAATGAGAAATATGGTTATCCTGAAACAGCAAAAATTGATGTTGAACAACTTGCCGTTGACGGTGGTTTGCACATTATATTGTCAAATTTGGACCTTCAGGATTCTCAGTCAGCACTGGATGACGTAATTTGGACTCTGGGATCGTTCGATAGTATTGCTGGTCCACAACCTGTTATCGAAAACACCAATATTACCTTGTCTATTGATATGGAAAATATGCAACTAAATGGTATTGGTGGTTGCAATAACTACAGCGCTAATTTTGTATTAGACAGTGAAAATCACGACATAACGATTTCGAATGTTATTAGTGATCAAAGATGGTGTGAAAAACCAGAGAATACTATGCAACAAGAGCAGAATTACTTTGCCACTTTGTCACAGGTTCGATTTTTCACTTTCGACAAAGGGACTTTGAACATGGTTGTAGGTGGTGACGCAGGACTTCACTTTGTTGTAACTGAAAGCTCTACCGAGCAACAAGAAATTAATAATTCATCAGATGATCTTACCTTGTTGCAGATTGCTAGAACAAAATGGGACAGTAATTCGGGGCAATATTATACAATTCAAAGTCAGCGATTTTGTGAATGCCTACCAGGAATGTCTTCTCTGATGAAAGTTAACGTGTTAGATGATTCAGTAATATCCTCCATAGATACAAGTTCGGGTGAAGTTATATCTAAGGTGATACTAGAAGAAATACAAACTGTAGATAGTTTGTTTACCTTGATTGAAAAAGCGATAGATGACGATATTTCCATTGAAGTAACTTACAACGAGAAATATGGTTACCCTGAAACAACGAAAATTGATGTTGAACAACTTGCCGTTGACGGTGGCTTGCACATTATATTGTCAGATTTAGACCTTCAGGATTCTCAGTCAGCATTGGATGACGTAACTTGGACTTTGAATTCGGTCGATAGCATTGTTGGTCCACAACCTGTTATTGAAAACACCAATATTACCTTGTCGATTGATATGGAAAGTATGCAACTAAATGGTATTGGTGGTTGCAATAACTACAGTGCTGATTTTATATTAGATAGTGAAAATCATGACATAACGATTTCAAATGTTATTAGCACTGAAAAGTGGTGTGATGAACCTGAAAATACTATGCAACAAGAGCAAAATTACTTTGCCACATTATCGCAAGTTCGATTTTTCACTTTCGACAAAGCGACTTTGAACATGGTAGTAGGCGGCGATTCAGGCTTGCACTTCATAGTAGCAGAATAACACCAATATCTGATCCAGTGTAAACCTAAAGTTGACCCGATAAAATCAATTGTAGCTTATTAAACTTAACTCAGACATCAAAAGTAGGTAGGACAAGATTAACTGCAATTAATAGGTCTAAGTGGAACACTTTGGGATACAAATTAACAAGCTATATTCGAAATTATCAAATAATATCTTAAATTGAGCAGTTAGATTTATTAATCATGTAATATGTCATATACAACAAAGTATCATTTGCGACTTAATCTCGTTAATAGTACCTATTACTGTCAGCCTAGACATTCTTATTGTAGAGAATATACCAAACAATGATATCAAAAAAAATACGCGAATTCTTTTCATCACTGATGGAAGCTTCTGATAACCATTCAGCAGTGAGTTTTGATAATGAAACCGAACAGTATACGGGTTATTTTAACGAATCAGTCGTAAATAAATTCATTAATGAAGGTGTGTTAGAACTCGTTAATAGTAACGGTGCTGAGACTTGTTTAATTATGAACAACCGTGATGATTTTCTAAGTGGATTTGCCTCTGGCATTAATGAAGCACGCCTTGGGCGGGATATGTATTATGCGGATTACAATGCCAACCCTTTTGCTTTTACAATTGGCTATGAGCACTTTTTACATATGAATAAAAAGCCTCGTCAACTAGTAGGATATATTTGTCATGGCTTCACCGATGATAGGACTGATGAAATCCATTTTCAATAGCTGGTGTTATGGCATACTCGATAATTTCCTATCATATCAACGCCCAAATAATGGGCTAAGAATGTTTTCTAAAATGTGAAGCGTAGCGGAAACGAGCACGCGTTACGTGTCCCTTTATATTTTCTTAGCTGTATATAACGCCAAACAAGCTTGTGCTAGCAATACCGAAAAAGACCAACCATGACAAGTGTTTGCCACGAGAAAACAACAATGAAACGAGCCCGCTTATTACGAAAGCCACCGTAATTGTAATAAGAATTTCAGAGCGAGTATTGTCACTTGGCTGTGATAAAAAATATAGTATTAATGCAAAGCCCCACCAAGCTATGGTTGTCAGGTGCCAAGCAAACCTTAGAATTCGCTTAGTAAACCAATCACTTCCTTGTAATTTAGGCAAATTATCGCGTTTAAACAAGCGAATCAGGATGTACTTTTCACCAAAATATGAATGAACAAGGCCGATAAAAAACAGCAGAAAAGAGCCTACAAGTAACATAACTTTCTCCATACAACGCTTCAATAAGAGGAAAACAATAGTTGGCTAAAACAAGCGACAAAGCAGCAAAAACCAACTGAATTGTGTCCTTGCTTAACCTCTTGTTAAGAAGTTAATTGACTGAATATTTATAAACCAAAAACAATCAAAGCTTCACGTATAACCATAATAGATAAAACAATCCATGACAGAATGAAAATAGTGAAACGGACAGGAACGAAGTTAACTGTTGCTTGTATAAAAGAGTGTGAAATACGCAGTATTGCATATGCCCAGGCACAACTCACATGTAATGAATCAACATGACCTAACACTGCAATAGAAATAGCAACAGCATAAAATAAGGTTGGCTGTTCAAACAAGTGATTGTAGTTGTTAGATATTCTAGTAACTTCTTCTGGCAAAAGGTCACGTAACTTATTTGTATCTTGGCCTTTCTGTGGATGAATTTTTAACTTAGACATTGCTGGTATACGAGTCAAAAACATCCAAATTGTCATAATTACTGTCAGTAAACCAACAACAAAAACTGGCTGTAAAATTAATTTAGCTTCCATTTTTACTTCCTATCTACGATATTAAATTTTTATCGGACTAACCGAACTTCTCAACGCCCTGTTAACAGGCTAAAACGAGTTGACTAGAATAAGCGACGAAGGAGCAAAAACCAACTGTATTTTTTCCTTGTTTACCAGCTTATCCATTTTCTGGAGGAGCTTCTTCATATTGAGGAACGCCTTCAGCTATTACTTCCCAAGATGCTTTTGAACCAACATAAATATGTCGACCAAGTTTAATATCTGGATCTCCGTTTATGCACCCAAGCGTAACTCCGTGAACTACCCCTTTATAAACACCACTGAGAGTTGAACCGCATTTATTACAAAATTGGAGACCGAAACCATGCTCACCTATGTACGATGTAAGCAAGTTTTCTCCTGATACCCAGTGGAACTCTTTAGCCTCAACTACTGCGTAAGCGGATGCTTGTGAGCTAAATGCTTTTCGACAACGAGAACAATGGCATGATCTAGCGTCATGAAGTTCACCGTCAACGCGGTATTTAACTTCTCCACAGAAACATTCACCTGTAATTGCCACATTTACTCCTTATGCATAACGGCCTTGTTATATGCTAATTAACACAAAAGCTCCAACAAAACATATTGTTGAGATTAGAATGCCAAAAAATGGAATTTTAAACCAGTAGTTTTTTGCTAAGAGCAAATATGAAATACCAACAATAGAAGGCAATACAGCAAACCAATTATTATTAGCAATAAATTGAATATGTGAAAAAGCTAAAGGAATGTAAATCGCTGCAAAAAGTATTGCACCTAAACTATGACTAGCATTAAACCCTACCCAGGCACGCCAAACAGTTGTTTCTTTGGTAATATTTGGAGATGTACTTTTCATGGCTTCAGTTACATCTGGATTATGCGCATTAAATTTATCAGTAAAGAAAGTATAAATAAGATGCACAAAACCGAGTATGCCGAATATTAAAGCACCACTTATGTATAATACTTGTGAAATCACACCTGACTCCCTTTAAACCAACGCCATCTTACGCGAAAAAATATAGTTGGCTATAATGTTGAGGGAAGAAAGAAGCCAACGTATTTTTGTCCTATTAAACAGCTTTTGTGGTAATTATAATCCGAAATACTTAACAACTAGCTTGTCAATTCTTGTGCTCTTTTAGTTTCCTAATGCTATGGCTAGCTTATCCATAGTTTCGATTAACTTTTCTTTAGTACCTTCATCTCTTGAAGCATGCCCTGCTTTTTGGGTGAAAAACAGTTCTGAATGAGGTAATGCTTGGTGTAATTCATAGGCTTTTTTAGGTGCACAAAGCATGTCATATCGCCCGTGAACTACAGTCGTAGGTATATGAATAATATTCGTAATGTTGCGTTTGATTTGTTCATTTTTAAGAAAGCAGCTATTCACCATATAATGACATTGAATAAGTGCTTCAGCTAACATTTCAATAGAAGAATTTTCTCGTTCGATCGGTGTAAAAGGCGCGGCTAACGATACACCTCGCATATCCCAGTTGCTAAAACGACGAGCTGCCTCAAGCTTTTCAGGCTGACTGCCATTTTTCATTATGTTGTAATAGGCTAAATGAAGATTATCTTGTTTTTCCTCAGGTATTAACGCTTTGTATGTTAAATACTCTTCGGGATAAAATTTGCTCATAGCTCCACTATTTAGGTGTCTTATCTCTTCTTTAGAGCCTAGAAAAATGCCTCGAAGGACCAAAGATAGCACGGTTTCAGGGTAAGCTTGTGCATAAACAAGACTTAAAGTAGATCCCCATGAACCACCAAAAACAATCCACTTTTTAATGTTTAGGTGTATTCTTATCGACTCAATATCAGTTATCAAATGGTCAGTGGTATTATTTTCAAGTAATGCCAAGGGTGTCGAACGATTACAACCTCGCTGATCGAATAGAATTACTCTGTATACATCAGGATTGAAAAAACGACGGTCTTCTTTGGAACAACCAGCTCCAGGGCCACCATGAATGAATATGACAGGCAACCCACTGGGGTTGCCACACTCTTCAACATAAAGACGATGTGGAGGAGTTACATCATGATAAAAGTGCAAATATGGTTCAACCTCTGGATAAAGATAGGTTTTCATAGAAGTATGTAATCCTTGGATGAATACAAAATGCAAGTGTTAAAGGGTTTACCTAACTGCTTAGTCGGATATATTCCGCATTACTGACAGAAGTAATTACAACTAAATTATTATTGAATGTTCTAACTTTAACTTTTTACTAACACATCATCAATAGGTTATAAGTTTGTTATTTTATAACTCTCCGTTGAAAGGATCTATATTCCCTTGTATTAGATGGAAATAAGTTTTTTCAAAGTAAACATTAGAATGGTATTGAGTGGATTACCCAGAAATACCGAAGCAACTAAAGCGTTATTGTTGACAACACTCAAAGAAATAAAAGTATATAAAGATAAAATAAACGTTAAAGGAGGAAACTTACCGCTATATAACGGACATTCGCTCTAATCAAATCGAGCGCCAGCATCAATTCATTTTATTTCATTTGGTAATACAATTTAAGTCTTGAATGAATACAGCCCCCGATTCTTGGCCCTGAGCATCATGATTGGGTGTGGCAACAATGACAACGCCATTAGATAACCCAACGTTCCATCCAAACTTATCTTCTGACATGCTACTCTTGGCTACAAACTTGGATGTATAACGCCAACCGCCAGAGCCTTTCTTGTATACATACAGTGCTCCAGTATTGGAACTGTTAGCATCATGGTTCATTGCACTTATGATTGCAGTATCGCCGCTCAACGCAACGCCACGCCCAAATCTATCGTCAGCTTGACCATCGGGTGAAGTCAACTTAACTTGTTGTGTCCAAGTACTGCCATCTCGCACAAAAATATATGCCGAGCCTGCATCTATCCCTAACTCTTCAGTATCGTCTCTTCTTGCGGAAACTAGTGCGGTATTCTCTGACAGTGCGACCCTGACGCCAAAAATATCAGTTTTCCCGCCATCAGACGCCATGAGTTTAGCTTCTTGCTTCCACTTATTTTCCTTTAGAATATACACGTATACGGCTCCAGCGTTTTCCGCTTTTTCGTCATGTAAATCAGCCCCAACAAGAATGGTATTGCCGTCAATGGCAACACTTATGCCAAATAAATCTCCCGCTACGCCATCACTCGCTGTTATTTTAGTTTGATAGCGCCATGAATCGTTTTCTCGTTTGTATATATATGCGGCTCCTGCGTCGCTACTCAACACGTCGTTTCGCGGAGCGCCAATGATAAGGTGATTTTTGGTGAGTGCAATACTCTGTCCAAAAGCATCTCCCGCTTTTGCATCAGGTGCAGTGAAAATATGACGTTGCTTCCAACTATTCACTTCACGTTCAAAAAAGATAACAGCGCCCGAATCTTTCCCTTTATCATCCCTTCTCGACACACCTAACATGGCAACATTATTGTTCAATGCCACGTTGCCACCAAGTGTATCTTCGGCGAAGGCCGGCTCAACAACGAGTTTTGCTTGTTTTTTCCAACCATTATCGCCTAACACATAGACATAAGCTGCTCCAGCGTCTATTACACCACCGATATTCGCTTTAAATGCACCAACTAGTGCTGTGTTGCCATCGATAGCAACACTGTAGCCAAAAGAATCCCCTGCCTTGCCATCATCCGCTAAAATAATATCTTGCGCAGCAAAGCTATTCGCAGCAACTAACGTAAGAGTTACACATATGTGGTGTTTGATCTTATGTTTTAATTTCATCAACTTCTTCCTGTCTGTTTAAACTAGTAATCGCCAAAAGGTAAATTTGAATGGGTCTTTCTCATTCACAAATAGCTACTCGAGTAGTCCCGTTATATCGTAGTAATGTGTAGTCACCATTCTCTCGGTGGTGATAAATGCCCAGTCCCACTTTTTCGTATAACTATTTAAAGGGTTTAACGCCTTGATGGCCTCCAAGGACAAACCTTGGTCAACTAACACTTTAATAAGTTTGTGCGTTTCACTCAACATAGCGACACTTGCTGCTAAGTCACCTAACGTAGCTATTGGACCGTGTCCTGAGATTATTTTTGTTTCTTCATTAGCGACTTCTATTATTTTTTTGATACCAGCAATGTAGCCTGCTACCGAACCACCATTATCAATATCGATAAAAGGGAAACGCCTATTAAAAACTAGATCTCCTCCATGTATTATATTGCCCTCCTTAAATACTACAAATAGGTCACTGTTTGTGTGCGCATTTGGCGTGTGATAAAGCTCAATGCTTTGGCCATTCATTTTTATCGATGTATCTTCTGTGACGTCAATTGTTGGGTGATATTGCGCGTAAATGAGGGAGATTTACGACCTAACGTTTTGATTGCTTTAGGGTCTTCAAGGTATTGGCGTACATTTGGATGAGCCATAATTATTGCTCCTCCTCTCTTGAAGTACGCATTACCTCTTACATGGTCTCGGTGAAAGTGTGTATTAAGGATAAGATTAACATCACGGTTATCAGATACTTTTTTTCTGAGCACCATCAATAAGTTCGACTAAATGCTCCATCTGTGTGTCAACCATGAAAACTCCGTCTTCACCAATTAACACTGCAACGTTACCTGAGCGGCCTGTTTTTAGTTCAAAAATACTATTCCCAAGGTCAGTAACCTTGATATCGAAACCTTTGTTCTTGTCGTGGTTGTGTGCATCTGCAAAACTACACCAACAAATAATAGCGATAAGCTGAATCATTAATCTGAGGGCTATTTTCATCTTTATACTCGTTATCTGTGTTCGACTATTCATTCATATTAAGAGAGCGTAGACATAAAATATAATTTTATAATGACATCACATTCATTTCTAAATATGATGAATAGATTGAGCTGACAACTTATACATAAAATTATATGATGAATTAAAGCAATAATTAAGGACGTTAATTATCCGACCTCATGAATTAAAATTATTGGTTATTTTTGATGTAATAATGACCGAAAAATCAATAACACAGGCTGCTGAGCGATTATCAATGACTCAACCCGCTGTTTCAAATGCTGTCGCCAGAATGCGAGTATTATGGAAAGATGAGTTATTCGTTCCAGATGGCCGAAAAATACAGCCTACAACCTATGCAAAAAATCTTTGGGAAAAAGTGCGAGATTCTCTGCAGAATATCAATCAAGCTATAGAACCTGAAGATTTTGAGGCCAGTAGTGCTAAGCGAACATTTAGAATTGCTTTACCTGATATTGCCCTTGATACACTTTGGTTGGATATACGGAAATTATTCGAGAAAGAAGCCCCTGGTCTAAACTTACATGCGGTCCCATATACCATAGCTTGTACCAAACCAATATTGGATGGCGCTGATGTTGACCTTGTTATAGGACAAAGCAACCGCTCATTAGAAAATATCTGTACAGATCACTTATTTGATACAAGCTATGTCTGTGTCATGCGTAAAGACCATCCTTTGACAAAAAAGCTCCTAACTGTTGAAGAGTTTTCCTTAGCAGAGCATTTATTAGTTTCATTATCTGGTGATATTGCTAGTCCGACAGACCAAGTTTTACAGCAATTAGGATTGACTCGACGAGTAGCTTTTACGGTCAATAACTTTTTCTCCGCTGTCCCTATTATTAAAGAGAGTGATCTTATTGCAATTTTACCTACTGATCTTATTTATAATTATTTGGCTTGCGGTGAGCTTGCAATTACCCACCCGCCAATAGATATTCCTCATTCTTCCATTTCAATGTTATGGCATAATCGACAAAGTGCCGATAAAGGGTTAATTTGGTTGCGAAAGCACATAAAGCAAATATTTATTAAACGAAGAACATATCAGGTTGAAAAAGTGCTGAATTTTATTGATTCATAGTTTTGTATTATTTAGTGCCTATCACGCCAGAGTTTCCATAGTAGGAAGAACTGCCATGAGTAAAACAAGTGATAATATCAATTTTGCGCACCAAGAAGCCCGAAACAAAAGAGCTGCTTTATTTGGAATTCACTGATTCTTCAAAAGAAGATGTTGCGGTGAGATAGAGAGTTAAACTCTATTACACCGCAACGCATGTTGTGTAGATTTGCTATGTTCAAATTAAAAAAACAACTTAGCAGGGATTAGTAGGTGACGAGTAAATAATTATGCACTGATTACCGTCATTTCCTTTAGCGTGAATTCTTCAACATAACCTTCTGTTGCGGCCATATAGTCTGCTAAATGTTGATTAGCCATGTGTGTTTGCCATAATTCACGTGTCTGCCAGTTTTCATAAAACATAAAGTGAGCTGGGTTCTCGTTATCTTGATGTAAGTCGTAGTTGATACAACCTGCTTCAGCTCGTGTAATATCAATGAGCTTTAAAAGCTCGGCTTTCACTAAGTCTACTTTGTCTTCATTGGCTTTAATGTTTGCAACGATTGTTAATTGAGTCATCATAATTTCCTTTGAGTTTTTATTGAGTTAATCTATTGTTTAAAATGCTTAATTTAGAATCCTTCTAATACTATTTTTCCGATTGATTTTCCTGATTCTAGCTCTTTATGAGCCGCTCTTAAGTTTGTAGCATTAATTGCCCCTAAATTTTTACCAACCGTCGTTTTGATATAACCTTGGTCAATCAAATCACTTACCTTGTTAAGTAAATAATGCTGTTCATTCATATCATCGGTCTTAAACATTGAACGGGTAAACATAAACTCCCAGTGTAGTGACAAACTTTTAAGTTTAAGCTTGCTGATATCAAGAGATTTAGGATCATCAATCAAAGCTATTTTTCCCATAGGTGCTAACAGTTCAACATAACTATCTAGGTATGAGTCTGTATGCGTTAAGCTAGCAACATGTGTTACTTTCCCTATCGCTAATTGTTCAATTTGCTCAACTAATGGTTTGGAATGGTCAATAACATAATCAGCACCCAATTTTTTTACCCACTTTACAGAGCTTTCGCGAGAGGCTGTAGCGATGACTGTTGCACCTGTTAACGCACTGGCCAATTGAACGAGTATAGAACCGACGCCACCCGCAGCACCAATAATTAAAATGATATCGCTTGATTGCTTTTTTAAGTCTGGATGCTGCTGTTTAATGGCTAAACGTTCGAACAATAATTCCCATGCGGTAATTGCTGTTAGCGGTAATGCGGCAGCTTCACTATCTGACAAGCTTTTTGGTTTATTGCCAACAATGCGTTCATCAACTAATTGAAACTCTGCATTCCCCCCTTGACGGTTCAAATCTCCTGCATAGAATACCTTATCGCCCGGTTTAAAATGGGTCACAGATCCACCTATGGCAATTACTTCACCAACAGCATCCCATCCAAGTACTTTGTATTTATCTCCCTCAGGGACGACATTTTGACGGATTTTGTAATCAACAGGATTAACCGCTATTGATTTAATACGTACTAATAAGTCATGTCCTGAAGCCCTAGGTTGTGGCAATTCAATATCAATTAAAGATTCTGGGTTACTGATAGGTAATGATTGTGTGTATCCAATAGCTTTCATCGTTATATTCCTGTGTTTTAACACTATTAATTAAGGGGGTTAGTTAACTTGGGAAGAATTATAGAACTTGATTAACCAAAGAAAAACAGCATAATAATTGAATCTTTATCAAATTATATTTGACAATTATGTTATTAGAAGATCTTAATGTTATTTTAAAAGTCGCCCAATTTCGCAGTATTACCGCAGCAGCAGAGAGTTTAGATACAAGCACAGCAACAGCAAGTGCTGCTATTAAACGCGTTGAGCGTAAGCTTGGGATTGAGCTATTTATACGAACAACTCGGCATTTAAGACTTTCTGTTGCGGGTGAAAAATATATTCCAAACTGCGAGCAAGCATTGCAATTGCTTAATTTAGCTCAACAGAATATTAAAGATGATTTAGACATCATTGATGGTGAATTAAGAATTTCTGTACCTTCCGATTTAGGTCGAAATTTAATTTTACCTTGGCTTGATGAATTTATGGATATTCATACAGGGATTAGTGTGAAGTTGCATATCAGTGATAGTAATATCGACTTCTATCGAGATCCTATTGATATCGCTTTGCGTTATGGCACACCAAATGATGCTAATCTATATGGTTTTAAGATTTGTAACGTACCGCGAGTGATTTGTGCAACAACTGAATACTTAGAAAAGAACGGCTTACCAGAGCACCCTAATGATTTGACCACTCATAACGGACTTTTATACCAACTGCATGACATTATTCACGATGTTTGGGAATTCTCCCACCAAGAAAAGCCAATTAAAGTAAAAATGCAAAGTAATCGCGCTTCGAATGATGCTGAACTAGTTAGGCGCTGGTGTATAAACGGTAAAGGCATCGCATCGAAATCTAGTTTAGATATGTCGCATGATTTGCTTAATGAGCGCATTGTACCAATACTCTCTGAGTTTGCGCCCAAACCAACCGAACTATGGCTTATTTGCCCAAGTAGGCAAACTATAACACCGGCCGTACGTTTATTAAGAGAGCACATTAAAATCAAGTGTACCGATATTTTTAATCAACTTATTAACAAAGGTGTTTTAACTAAAACTGATGTTAAGTAGTTTTTCACTTTATAAAAGTAAAAATCCACTAACCTTTCGATTACCGGATTCTTTAAATGTGGCAAGAGGAATGGGACGAGTATGGGCATTGGTCTTATTAAATAAAATTACAATTAGAGTAAAATAATGGTGAGTATAGATAAAAGATCAAACAGATAATGTTTGCGTATCTAATGAAATAACACTATTTCTTTTCTCCCTTGAACATAATTTAGATAAAGTAGGCGTTTATTATCTACGTCAACATCATCGAGCCTTAATGCTCTTGCACTACGCTTGGCCAGCAATAACATCTTTTTTGACTTCAAATCAAACTGCCAAAACCCACCATGACCATCATTAAAAAATATCCTTTCTGCTTTAATTAAGAATTTTTTGTGTGCGTTGTACTCGTTCATCTCATCGATTATTCGTTGTTTCCCATTAATGATTTCAGAAATAATGCCCTTGTTATTCGATAAATATAAACGCTGTTGTGAATCAAGTTGAGCCCAAGTAGCCGTTCCCTTGAAGAGCTCTGTCGATTTGCCGCTGTTTACATCAAATAAGATAATTTGTGATTGTTTATTTTTAATTATTCTCATCAATAATTGATGATCACCTACCCATTGATAAATGCTGACAACATCCAGTGTTTTTTCAACTTGCTCAACCTCGCCATTTATATTGAACAATTGCAGCTGTTGATCGATATTTACTGCAAGTAAGTTGCCATCAAGTGACCACACTGAAGAACCCACTTGTTGCCCTTTTGTAAAGTGGCTCAATTGCTTGAGCTTTTTACCATCATCAAACCATAATTGATAATAACCACTCCGATTAGAAGCAAATACTACTTCTCGATAGTTGTTGCTAGTTTGCGGACGATATTTTGCACCTCCTTCACCTACAGTACTGCGAAATAGCTTTTCATCTGAACTGGCATTTGAGCTGTTATTTTGATTGTCGTCACTCCAAGTCAGTTCTGCAATATCAAAATCTGCCAACCCTAAAGTTGCCGCCACACTTTTACCTGAAGGATGATAGACAGGATCATATATCCGTTGATAAGTCATCATTGGATATTCAACAATTTCACCTCCTGTTGTTATTTCCATTAGGCTTTGGTTATTAGATATCAAAAACCGATCTTCATTGGGGTGCCAATTCAGACCACTCCAATGTCTATCATCATAACCTTTAGGGAAATTAATAATTATTTCTTCAGCAACGCCGGTAATTTTATTAAGCGTAAGCACGTTAGTTATTCTTGAGTTCTCAACTTGCAGGAAAGCTAACTTATTATTACGCTTGGAAAAAGTAACTTCATGGTTTATTTTGTTTTTATTTTGATAAAGTATGTGTGAGGTTTTTTTCTTAATATCTACTTCAATAACAGGGTTGTTTCTTTCAATACCTAATGTGTAGGCAATAGTATTATTAGTTAACCAAGTTAAAGAGGTAATTTGCTCATTTTCGCATCCGATCAACTGCCTTACGGATTGAGAAGAGCTTTTTGCTAAAGCAAATGACAAGCTGGTAATTGCATAACACGCAATTGAGTTACTATTGCTTTCCTCAACGGAACTCCTGTGAAAAGCTATGTGTGTTCCGTCCGGTGACCACTCTGGCTTGCCGTAAATATCACTCTCTCGTGTTAGTTGATATTCGCTATTATCATGTAAACTTTTGGCCCAAATGTGACTGGTTTGGGCATCGACATAGCGTTGAAACGCCACAAATTTCCCATTAGGTGAGAAGCTAGCTCTATATTCGGTAGCATCTGTCGATGTGAGTGGTGTTATTTGTTTAACATTAAGGTTATTGCTTGTTTGCTCTCCCCAAAACCAAAAACTTGTGCCAAGCAGTATCACCGACATCAATAAAGCTGCCATCACATATATTCTTTTTGACTTAAGCTGAGTAGCTTTCGTTACTGTTGTTTGTATTACAGCTTGATGCAAAGCGGTAAATTCTTTATTTTTTTCCCAGCTTACTTTAGCAACTAAACTATAACCCCTTCTTGGGTGAGTAGTAATGAATGCTTGTGTTTTTGCATCATCATTAAATGCTTTACGAAGTTGAGCAATACAGCGCTGTAATGTATTCGCTTCAACAATAACATTTGGCCAAACTTCATCTAGTAATTTTTGCTTGGGAATTATTTCACCCGGCTTTTCAGCAAGTAACAAAAGTACCTTTAATACTTTAGGTTCAAGCGTTGATATATTCTCTTGATAGATCACCTCGCTACGATTTATATCAATACGAAAGTCACCAACAAACAATTCAGACATTTATATCTCTTCTTAGTAAAACGGGTAAATCTCAGTCAACAGACACCAAAATCAATGTGTTCGAAGTATAAGGTAAAAGGAATTCAATATCTAATGGCAGTAACCAAGAGAATGTTTAATAAGGAAAAATCCTAACATCAGCCTTCCATCAGGTCAAAATCAGGCCAAAATCAGCTCGCTGGCATTGTTATTTTACTGCTTCATATGGAAAATCTAAAGCTCGTTCAATAGCTTTAACAGTTAGACCGTGTGCAAATTTTCCGAACAACTCCTGTAAGTTTATTTGGCTAAGCCTTTTTTCTAGCGGTGATGTAGTGAAGGAAAAATGCCAAACGAAGCCAATACTCAGTAGCCGTTTATAAATTGATACGACGTCTAATAACGAAATTAATAATATTTCAGGGAAAAATACAATATGAATTCTAGCTCATCGATTAAAATAATCATTTTTATCTACTTAAGTATTTTCAGTAAATTTGCGCTCTCATTTACCGAAAACTTGAGCAAAACTCCCATAATAATTCAGCAAGGGAGCAGTTATAAACTCCAATCTAAAGTGCTGCAAGAAGAAAGGAACATATCCATCCGTTTACCAAAGTCCTACCAAGACACCCAAAAGCACTACCCTGTATTATACCTGACAGATGGTGAAAATCATTTTGGCCATGGAGTTTCTGCCGTTTCCGTCTTGGAAGACTACGATATGATGCCTGAGAGTATTATCATCGCAATCCCGAATCTACAAGGTTCTCGTTTAAGAGATTTAGTTTATGAGAGCGAAAATTTCATTAACTTTATCAAGAATGAACTGAAACCTTTTGTAAACTCTAACTTTAGAACTTCTGGTGTGGATATTCTTTTTGGTCACTCTAGTGCAGGTGGCTTTACTCTCAATATACTGAGGGACCAAACCAATTTATTTACTGGCTATATTTCTGCAAGTCCTTCCATATCAATGAAGAAAGAGAGAGTTCAACAGTATAAAGACTTTTTAAAATTTCAGCATGGCAAAGTAAATAAATCGCTATATATAACTATGGGTGGTATAGCTGATGAAGGTGTCGCTATCAAACCTGAGAATATTGAGCTTTTAGTAAAACTGCTCGAAGAGAGTGCTCCAGGTAATATTTCTTGGAAGTTTGACCATCACCCTGAGCAAAACCACATGACTTCTCCTTATCTCACCCTTTTTAGAGGTTTATCTTGGGTTTTCAGAGATTATCAATATCCTACATTTATTGGTCATCAAGACTTCAAAGAATACGGCGCTATTAAAGGGCTTAAAGAGCATTTTTCAAATCGTCATAAAAAATATCAAACATCAGAAAAAATCCCTGAAGATGTACTTGTTGGTCTAGGTTATGCGTTTATCAATGAGAAGTCATATGATGAAGCAAATGGAATGCTAAAAACCACCCTTGAACTCTATCCAGCATCGTACGGAGCATACAATGCACTAGGTACGCTGTATAAGAAGACAGAGAGAACAACGATGGCCTTAACTTCATTCCAACAAGCGTTAACACTGGCTGAAAAAAACGCATCCCCTCACTTGAGTTACTTTAGAAAGCAAGTGGCCGATGCAAAAAAGACATTAGAAAAGAGGTAATTTAATTGAGTTGCAAGAAGTTAAACCGATGAAAACCTTATTTCATTAATAAACAGCACTGGAATGCCTTAACTTCTTTCAATCAGTAATTTTTACGTTTGAAAAAACTTATTAAAGTGATTAAAAATTATAAAAGTTGATCAACAATTAATCTAATAATGTGGCGGTGAATCGAGAGTTAAACACTATTGTAATAATTGTGCTACAAACCCTCATTGGTTTGTTAAACCAGTACCGAGTTAGAAAACAAAAAGCCCGTTACTTTCGTAACGGACTTTTCTAAATGTGGCGAGAGGAATGGGACGAGTATGGGCACTGGTTTTATTCAATAAAATTACCATTGGGCTATGTCTGAGTAACCAGCTTACTGTTCTATCGTAAACAACACTTCTTATATTTTTTTCCGCTACCACACGGACAAGGATCATTTCGACCAACCGTAGGTAATGAACTAACGGGCACACTGTTCTCTAAAATTGTATTTTCGTCGTACAAAATATTAGCCAATAAACCACCTTCCCCCATTAACGAATCAAAGCCCTCAAACTCTTCAATATCTTCTTTTACAGGACTATCGAGTTCTTCATCTTCTGAGTCAAAATCATCCTCAGACCAAGCACTTAAAGTGGCAACAACATTAAATTGGGTTTGAATCGTACCCGATTCTATCAACTTAGGCGTACCTGCCCTATTCCACGCTTTAACTTCATCTTGTTTAAAACGCTCTTCATCAAATAAACCTTTGTCACATAAACTAATAAACTGACTTTTAAAGTCATCAAGTTCATATTCGATACATGAATCGGCTAATGCGCTAAGTAAAAAGCTATTGGTTGAATTCGGTAAAGCCGAAAATACCGTTAGCCATCGAGTTACATGTGCACTTAATACGAATTCATCAATAATATCCGATTCGTACTGAGCAAATACCGCTTCAATAGCAGAGGCTTTGCAGTACATCGCTTGATGACCATCAACAATAAAATTACACAATGCTTGTGTATTACCATCGACCACATTGTAAAATAAGGTCGGCGTTAATTCAGTAAGCGCATCGCCAAATACAGCTTCTAGAGGCGTTAAAAACGTATCGCTACGTGCAAATAACTGCAAACACTTTTCTAACGCTGGAGAATATTTTAATTCCGCTAATAATAACGTACCAAAAAATAATATGGTCTGCTGCTCGTCGGTTAACGAGGTATCATCTACGATGAATTGATCAATCAGCCGTACTAATTCAGGATAAAATTCTGACCAATTTTCTTTAACCACTTCGAGGCAGGTAATAGGTAATTCGTTGTCTTGAGCATCACCAATTGCCAATAAAGCTTGTTGTAAATTCATGTGAATTCCGTGATAAATAATAAATTATGAGTACATATGTCACATATTATATATTAAAACTTCTTATTCCCGTTACCATTCAACGTATAACATTCAATCAAAAAAAAACGCAACTCGTTAAAGTTACGGTTATCTTAATATGGCGAGCAGAATGGATACTCTTTATTATTTTTTATTTAAAGCGATGTATCGATCTATTTCAGCTTCAACCATAGCCAATGGCAATGCACCATTACTCAATAAAGCATCATGAAATTCACGTAAATCAAATTGTTTCCCTAATGACTTTTCTGCCTTTTTCCTTAACTTCCAAATGTGTAATTCACCCAATTTATATGAAAGTGCTTGACCAGGCCATGATATGTAACGGTCTACTTCAGCTCTTACATTCGCTGGTGATAATGAAGTATTACTTGATAAGAAGTCTATTCCTTGTTGTCGGCTCCATTTCATTGCATGTATTCCTGTATCAATAACCAAGCGACAAGCGCGCCACATTTCATAACTTAATCTGCCAAAATTATCATAAGGTGTATCATATAAGCCCATTTCAACACCTAACTTCTCAGAATATAATCCCCAGCCTTCACCATAGGCACTAAAATACAAACCTAAACGGAATTTAGGCACACTTTTCAATTCACTTGATATGGCCGATTGGTGATGATGTCCAGGTACTGATTCATGTAATGTTAACGCGGTAAGTTCATACAATGGTCGTTGGTCAAGTTGATAAGTATTTAGCCAATAAGCACCACCACGTGTTCCACCAACAACGGCTGAGTTATAGGAAGCTGTTGTATAATTTGGGGCTATCTCTTTTGGCACAGGAACCACACCATAAGGAATACGAGGCAAGGTTTTGAAAAATTCAGGCATAATATAGTCAATGCGTTTAGCAATATACGATGCTTCTTTTAGCAAGTCTTTTGGTGTTTTTGCGTAAAATTTCGGGTCTGTTCGCAAGTATTGTGTAAATTCTTCAAATGATCCCTCAAACTTAGTTTCTTTTATTATTTCACGCATTTCTGCTCTGATGCGTTTTACTTCACTCAGCCCTGTTTGGTGTATTTCTTTAGCCGTGATATTAGGTAATGTCGTATATTTTTTAATTTGATGAGCATAATAAGCTTTACCGTTATTCATTTGCTCTGCGCCGAGCGTTATTGTCGCTGCCTGTAAATATTCTCCGCCGAAAAACTCGGCAAATGTTCTAAAAGCAGGAATTGCGGATTGTGATATGGCTTGCTTGGCAGATTCTCTAAGTTGTGCTTGCTCTTTGTCTGATAGCTTAGTACTCATTTTCAGAAAAGGTTTGTAAAGACTACTATCCGTTGGCTTATCATATATCTGTGCTTGAACCGTTGGAAGAATACCTTCAACAACAATTTTTGGCAGGGTGAAATTGGTATTAATACCTTCACGCATGTTGGTTATGTTTTCATTAAAATAGCGTGGTACCTCGTTAATTCTTGCGATGTAATCGTTATAATCCTTCACGGAATTCATCGGCAAACCATTACTCATACTTAATACTTGTAGAAAAAAACTATAAAAAGTATTGAGTGGAATTCGTGATAAATTAAGTTGGTAACTTTCTATAGATCCTTCAATCACCCACTTAAATAGTTGATGATTTATTCGGTTAGAGTCAGACAATTGCATAAGGTCAAATTTTACTAATTGACCCAGTAACTTTGTCTCCGCGGCAAGTCGCTTATCATTATCAATTTTTGATACTCGGTTGAGTAAATGATTATATTTAGTAATACCTTCTGATGTTGCTGATAAAGGACTTTCTTTCATCGAATAATCCCAGTGTTGTGCGATCAGCTGTTCTAATTTTTTATCCGCGTTTAGTGATACTTTATCATCAGCCATAAGGTTTGTCGCATAAGAAAATGTTAGTAAAACAAGACACAAACCTCGGATGTTTTTTAATATTTTATTTTTTATCATTATTGATTCTCGTTTCTGTTTTATATTACTTTGCTCATTCGCTATTGCTTAATTCCCTAACTTTTTAAAGTTAGCATCAAGTAAAGATCAGTATCTTTAGGTAGAGCAACGTTAGTTAACCCAAATATTATAACTAATTTATTAAAAATTGAACTGAACTAGCGGCTTTATTCACAAATAACTAAAAAGAGGAAAGACTATACCGATTTGAACCCTACATGGAAGATTTAAAGTTTGTTGTAAATTTTGGACTTATTCGTTATTTTGCTATTATGGCTGCTTTTCGTTACCTATAAGGCAGCAACCCTGCGTGGCAGTTTTTCAACTTAGAGATTATCAACAAGAAGCCGTTTCTTCTGTGCTCAAACACTTTCGAAAAACAAACGAATCTGCGGTGATCGTTTTACCTACAGGGTCAGGTAAAAGTCTAGTCATTGCCGAGCTTGCTCGCTTGGCAAAGCGAAAGATACTGGTACTCACCCACGTGAAAGAATTAGTCGAGCAAAATCATCAAAAATATGAATCCTATGGTGTTACAGCCGGTATTTATTCAGCCGGATTAAAACTGAAAGAAACTCAGCACCAAGTCACGTTCGCAAGTATACAATCGGCAGCCCGCAATCTAGATGATTTCGATGAGCCCTACTCCCTAATTATTATTGACGAATGTCATAGAGTTAACTTGGCCAGCCCTGATTTGTCTAATGAACAGCCTAAAGGTAACACTAAGGACAACACTAAAAGTAAGCCTAAGAGTATAGGTAAAGGCGAGTCCAAAGAGCAATCACCAGAAAGCGCAAGCAAGCTGTCCAATAGTAATCAGTATCAACAAATTATTGAGAAGTTGACGCAAGTTAATCCCGAGGTGAAATTATTGGGTTTAACTGCAACCCCTTATCGTTTAGGTATTGGCTGGATTTATAAAAAGCATTATCGTGGTTTCATACGAAGTGAAGAAAGGCGGCCTTTTGAGCACTGTATTTATGAACTACCATTATGTTATTTAATTAAGCGTAAATATTTAACCGAGCCCAATTTAGTTGATGCCACCATAGAGCACTATGATTTTAGTAGCCTACGCACAAACGCCTCTGGCGAATATAGTCCTACGGATATGAATCATCTATTAAACAAAAACCACCGGGTGACTCAAAGCATTATTGAGCAGGTCATTGAGTTAGGCCATAAACGTCAAGGTATTATGGTATTTGCCGCAACAGTTGAGCATGCAAAGGAAGTCTTTAGTTATTTACCCACCCAATTGAGTGCCTTAATTACCGGCGCTACCGACAACACTGAGCGCGATAAGTTAATTAAGGCATTCAAGCGTAAAGAAGTTAAATACCTGGTAAATGTTTCAGTATTAACCACTGGCTTTGATGCGCCCCATGTCGATATGATTGCAATATTACGTCCAACACAATCGGTTAGTCTCTATCAGCAAATCATCGGTCGTGGTCTGCGTTTGAGTGATAACAAAAAAGATTGCTTGATTATTGACTATACGGGCAATGATTTTGACCTCTATCATCCCGAAGTCGGTGAGAAAAAGCCGAATAGTAAAAGCCAACCGGTTCAAGTTGTTTGCCCAAGTTGTGAATTTCCCAATGTGTTTTGGGGCATTTGTGATGATGACGGGTATTTAGTGGAACATTACGGCCGACGATGCAAAGGCCTCGTCAATGTTCCCAGTGAGGAGCAAACTATAGAGGGTCAATGTGACTATCGTTTTGTATTTAAAGAATGTCCTCACTGCGCTGGTGAAAATGACATAGCTGCTCGTAACTGTATACAGTGCCATGAGGTCTTGGTTGACCCCGATGATATGTTAAAAAAAGCACTGAAACTTAAAGATTCAAAAATCATTCGCTGCGCAGGTCTTAATTTAACCAGAGTTAATGGCAAGGACAGTGATAAAGGAGCGTATAAGTTAAAAATCACCTATCATGGTGAGGAAGGCACTGAACTTAATGAATCTTTTGACTTCGCTAAACCGAATCAAGTTAAAGCGTTCAATGATATCTTTTCTAAACGCCTTAGCGCTAAAATCAGTATTAAACTGGGCTCTACTGAGTCATTTGAAGTGACTAATCTTGAACAAGCATTAACGTTAGCTAATATATTGCCGTGTCCTGACTTTGTCATTGCCAGAAAACAAAAATTCTACTGGCGTATCAAAAACAGACTTTTTGACTATCAAGGTAAATACCGAAAAGCCAATGAGCTCAAATAACCTCAATAACTCAATAACTCAATAACTCAATAAAAATGATGCTTAGCCTAATGAACTCAGGCTTATCAAGGAAAAATCAACTCACAAATTTAGCCAGAACGCTTTAAGCCATAAAATGTAGAAAGCAAAAAAACCGCTAACCTTTCGATGGCGGCTTTCCTTAATGTGGCGGTGAGATAGAGATTTGAACTCTATTACAGGGGCTGTGCTACAAACCTAATTTTCTCATTAAGCTTAAGACGAAAAAAACCGCAACTCTTAAAAGTTGCGGTTTCTTGGAATATGGCGTTCAGAATGGGACGAATATGGGCACTGGTTTTATTCAATAAAACTGCTATTAAACTGCTATTAAACTGAAAGTGTATCCAATTGACGTTATTTTTAAATATTAGCGCTTTATATATTTTAAGGAACTAACGCCCTCATTGCACACAAGTATGATGGTCAATTAGTCGTAAAGTGACAATATCCAAGAATGACAGGCCTAATAAAAATGTTGTCAATTATAATGTTAGAAAAACGAGTAAACACCAAAAAGGTTTAATTCAACGTTATTTTCTTCTAACCTAGAAAAATCAGAACATTGCTATTTAGGCATTTCAGTTTTGAACTATAAAGAGGAGTTTCTATTTATACGCAGGATAGATTAGCTTGATGAAAAGTTACATTTACGTTATGTAACCTAAGTACCTACATTATCCAAGTAGGTACTTTAAAGTTAGGTTTTCCTATTTAGTTATAAAATGACTCACGATAAATAATTTATGATCGCATAAGTCGAACCTAATTAGGGCTGATAGTAAATGGGTGAGCCAGGACCTACTGGCAAGCCAAAGCCAAATACCCATACATAAAATAAAATAATCCAACCTACAAGAAACACTATACTGTATGGCAACATCGTCGCGACGAGAGTTCCAATACCCATGTCTTTTTTATATTTAGCTGCCACGGCTAGAATTAAACCAAAGTAACTCATCATTGGTGTTATCAAGTTTGTTACAGAGTCACCTATTCTGTATGCAGCTTGAATAGTTTCAGGTGCATAACCAATTAACATCAGCATAGGAACAAATATTGGCGCTGTAGCTGCCCACTGAGCCGAAGACGACCCTAGTGTTAAATTAATTAACGCACACAACAAGATAAAACCAATAAAAACTTCTGGACCAGTAAGACTGAGTGCTTGCAGTATAGAAGCTCCCTTAATAGCTATGATGGTACCAAAGTTTGTCCATTTGAAAAATGCAACAAATTGAGATGCAAAGAATACAAGTACAATATACAGACTCATCGAGCTGATACTTTTTGACATAGCATCGATAATATCGCGGTCTGTTTTCATAGTGCCAACCACTTTACCGTACACAAATCCTGGCACAGCAAAGATAACAAAAATAAATGCCACAATTCCTTTTAGGAATGGCGAGCCTGCCACTAAGCCCGTATCTGGATTTCTGAGTACACCATTTTCAGGAATAATACTCAGCGCTAATAAAACACACATCAACAAGAATGTAATGCCAGCCCAACGCAGTCCTTTTTTCTCTAAAGGTGTAATTTCTTCCACCGTATTAATAGACAAATCAATGCTAGCTTCGCTTGCATCGTATTTCCCAAGGCGTGGTTCTACAATTTTCTCGGTGATAATCGTACCGACTATAGCAATAAAAAAGGTTGATGCCATCATAAAATACCAGTTAGCTTCGGGGCCAACGTGGTAGCTTGGATCAATCATTTGCGCTGCCGGTGTGGTAATACCAGCAAGTAAAGGGTCAATAGTACCCAATAACAAGTTGGCACTATAACCACCAGATACCCCAGCAAAAGCTGCCGCTAAACCTGCTAACGGATGACGGCCTAAGCTTTGAAATATCATTGCAGCTAATGGAATTAATACCACATAACCTAACTCGGAAGCCGTATTTGACAAGATACCTGCAAATACAATCGTAAAGGTAACAAGGCGCTTAGATGCTCCCATTACCATATTACGCATGGTTGCTGACAACAAACCAGAGTGCTCGGCGACACTAACCCCTAAAATAGCGACTAAAACAGTTCCCAGTGGGGCAAAACCCGTAAAGTTAGTCACTAACCCCGTCACAATACGATGCAAGCCATCAACCGACAGCAGGCTAACTACTTTAATAATACCGTCTGGCGATCGACCATTAGCACCTTCAGGGCGAGGGTCGATAACACTTAATTCAAACCAGTCAGCAATGCCACTACCAATAATGATGGCAATACAAAAAATGGCAAACAAAGTTATCGGATGTGGTAGGAGATTTCCAAGAAACTCTACCGTTGCCAAAAAACGATTAAACAAACCATTATTTTGTTCATTAACTGGCTCTTTATCTACAACTTTTGCAACCATAAGTTAATATTCTTATATTAGTAAAAAGTGAAAATAATATAGCACAAACAGAAAAACGCTATCAATTACATATTGTTGATAAAACGAGTATTTAGATACAGTCTACCTGTAATAGTAATCCTTAGAGTTTTCACATTAAATTTTTAACAACAAAGGGGCTGCCCTCTTCAACTGGCCCCTTTCTGTCAATCAATATTAACGTCTACTTAGGCTTATAACTTACTGAACAATGCTATTTAAATTAGAGTGTATAATCTATGCCACTACAATAAATCCCTACCTCAAATTTTGGACGAAAAAAACGCGACTTGTTAAAGTTGAGGTTTCTTAGAATGTGGTGGTGAGATAGTGCTTTGAACTCTACTCGAAGGTTTAGTGCTATAAACCCATTGTTTAACTATATTAATTCCAGAAAGCAAAAAGCCCGTTAACCTTTCGATTAACGGGCTTTTCTAAATGTGGCGGTGAGATAGAGATTTGAACTCTAGAAGGGCTACAAACCCTTGCCGGTTTTCAAGACCGGTGCTTTCGACCACTCAGCCATCTCACCAATTGATAAACGTGGTAACGTTTAGCGGGGCGAATATTAAATAGTGTGGTAAGTTTTGTAAAGGTTTAATTTCAAATTTTGTGAAAAAAACAAAGTCATACAAGAATTTTTCTAAAAATGGCCTAAATCCTCACTGAATTATCACAAAATTGTCCACTAATTTTAGGATTTGTTGACTTGCGAAAATTAACTTTGCTGCATAGGCTTAATATTAACAAAGTTAAAATATTACGCTTTGTAGCGTAAATGATAAACAAGCTAAAGATAATGTATGGACATTTATATATGAAATCTTATAGTGCATTCGTGCTATTAATAGCGGTGTTTATGTCTGTTTTTACCAGCAAGGCTGTTGAGTCTGAACAAAAAATAGCCTATAAAACGATGGATGGTTGGCAGGTTATTTCAGCCAAGGAATGGCCTCAAGTGATAATCCCCTCCGCCCACCAGGCAAAAACAACGCTAGAAAGTAAAAACATGACCGTGTCCACCAACATAACCTATTTAGATGTTGTTGATGGCAATGGTTTAGGTTTTGACGACCCAATAGATGGTGTGCAAAGACAAGCAACTTTTAACGATGCTGTAGCCTATGTTATAAGTAATTTTATTAATACGGGCAGTTTGGATATAGAGGTTTCTCAATCGCAAACCGATGGCACAGGTGCTTTAGCCTTTGGCGGGGCGCTATTTTTTGTACAAACCGGCTTTCAATCAAGCTTTGCATTTCAACATATTAGTAGCGGAGTTGATCCTTTTGCTGGCATTCCTGATATCACAATAACTATAGACTTTGGTCATGATTGGAACATTGGTTCAGGTGTTCCTGCAGCAAATGAGTCTGATTTTTTCACAATTATTGTTCATGAAATTACCCATGGTCTAGGCTTCACCACTTTGCTAAATGAAAATGGGGTATCTTCAGGTGGTGGGTTTACTACCTTTGATCAACTTTTACAGCAATCGCCCAATACCAATTTATTTGACTCAACTGGCAATTTTATTCTAACCACAAATGATTTAGATAATAATGATATTGTTTTTAACGGTAGTAATGCGCAAACAAGCTTAGGTGTAAAGCCCCCTGTCAGATCCCCTTCTCCTTTTGAAATTGGTAGTAGCTTAAGTCATTGGGACAAAACAGCAACAGATGCTTTAGGGGTTAGTGCGGTAATGACCGAGGTTATTTCTAGGGGCACAACCAACAGAACTTTTGCCGCTTTTGAAATACAAACATTAAGAGATCTTGGGTATGCAATTTCAGGTGTAGCTAATACTGCACCTGTTATTTCGTCAGTTTCAACACAAACTGTGAATGAAGGTCAATCTAGCGGCGCAATAAATTTTACGGTTTCTGATGCCGAGTCCTCAAGCAGCAATTTAACAATTTCAGCAACTTCCAGCAATCAGGCGTTAGTCAAAAATTCTGCCATAACACTTGGCGGTAGTGGTAACAACAGAACAATCACCTTAATGCCGATAGCTAATGCTAATGGAAATACTCAAATTACCATTAATGCCAGTGATGGTTTACTCACCAGCGCTAAATCCTTTACCCTGACTGTAAACCCGATAAATGATGCGCCAATTATTTCAGGTTCACCTTCAAACAGCGTAGCATCCGGTGAAAGTTATAACTTCTTACCTGATATTTCTGATCCAGATGATGATAATTTAAGCGTTTCAATAGCTAACAAACCAAACTGGATGATAATTAATAGCCAAACTGGTTTACTCAGTGGTATCCCTGACACGAGTGATATTGGCGTTTACACCAATATTATTTTAACCGTTGGCGATGGCAACCTAACATCCTCATTGAGCCCCTTTAATATCACTGTTACCGGCAATACCCCCCCAACAGCGGTTGCAGATATTTATAATACTAATGAAGGGGCAAGTTTAATTGTTAACAGTAGCTTAGGTGTACTCGCTAATGACTCAGATATAGATAATGACAACTTAACCGTAGCGCTAATAGACATGCCCGCTCATGCCCTGTCATTTAATCTAGCCAGTGATGGTAGTTTTTCTTATCAACATGATGGCAGTGAGTCGATAAATGACCAATTTAGTTATAGGAATACTGATGGTGAGCTTTTTAGTGAAACGGTCATAGTACAAATAAACATTACTGCTATTAATGATCAACCACTGTTTAATTCAACGCCAGTGACTTCGGCTGTTGCCGGACAAAACTATAGCTATCAGCTATTAGCAATGGATGCTGATTCTACACTGTTAGAATTTACCATTGTAACGGCACCTGCTTATCTTATTATTGATAATCAAAATAGACTGTCAGGCATAGTTCCCAGTGATCAACGAGACAACATTGAAATAATCATTCAAGTATCCGATGGTAACTTAACAAGTGAACAAACGTTTATTATTGAGGTTCAAAATAAAACGCCAATCATCGATAGCCTTTTTGCCAGTTTTTCTCCAACAAAGGTAATTATTGGCGATAACGTTAACCTTAATATAAGTTTTGCCCCCATTGAAGGTGCCAGTAACATTATTAATGTCACTTTAACCGGTTTATTAAGCACTTCTTCTGATGACTGTACCGCTAACAATAATGTTTTCGAATGTATTGCCAACGCAGCAGATGAAACGAATAATTTCACCCTGAACATTGTGCCTGATGAAATTGGCGATATAAACGCCAACATTTCATCGAGTAATAGATCAATAAGTGCCGATATCAGTGTTATTAGCAATATTGTTGAACAAAGTTCAAATAACACAACAATATTTGGAGTGAATTCCCTTAATTTTAGTACCCAAGTACTAGGTGATATACAAGAAGGTATTGTAGTTTCTCGTTTGCATAATGGACAACATCAGTTACTAATTTACGATCCGCTTACTCTGAATTTAGTTTATTCAGAAAATATCAATGCAGGTTCACCATTAATAATCACTGATATCAATGCCGATGGCTTGGCCGATCTTGTCGGTCAGGTAGAGGATGATATTCAAATAAGAATAACGAATAACGAGACTTTTAGTTTTGTTCAATCAATAAAAAATTCAACGTTATTACAAGTGACAGAGAGTGATAATAAGGTATTCATGCTAGTGAAAACGTCTTCACAGTTTATTATCTATCAATTTAGTAATGGTATGTTTGACTTGATCTATCAAGAAAATATCATCTTTGAAGATGCCAAATTAGTTGGCTTAAGCCACGGGGCAACCAATGCAATAGATTTATTATTAACTCGCGTAGATGAACAATTAGATAAAATCACCGAAATTCATTTTGATTTTATAGCTACACTAGCAGAGGCAAAGAACAGTCGACAATTGAATGGGCCAGCAAATATTGAATTTATCAATGGCACCGAGAGTAAGTTAAGCTTTATTGATATTGATAATGACCAGCTTATGGAAATTATTGTAGTTAATGCTGAGCAACAATTTAATAAAATACTGCTACAAATAAGCTCACAAAGTGATGAACTGACATTAATTCAAACATTTGGCAATGCAAAAGTCACATCAACTCATGTTGGTGACTTTAATGCTGATGGCAGTGATGATCTATTAATACATAATACTAATGGTGTAATACAAGTCTTTATTTTAGACACCATCACGCAAAATTTTGTTTTAAACAGTAATGGCTTTTTTGCCGATACTGGCACAGTTATTGTTGCCGACTTTGATCAAAATGGCGTAGATGATGTTGCTATTTACGACATAAACAACAGTAACTTAAATCAATATTTGCAACAAGCTAGTTCATTCACTGAAGCTGATTTGGCAATAACCACCAATGACAGTGGCTCTTTTGGCGTTAATGTCGTTAAAAGCCTGACATTTACCCTAACAAATATTGATAACGATACTAGCCACAACATAATACTCGATATTGTATTACCTGAGCTATTAACCTTTAACTCATTAAAGGGCATAAGCAATAATGATGGTTGTATCATTACTGAATTACAAATTGTCTGTAATGAACTCGCTGGCTCAACAACACTCTCTTTTACATTGGATTTAACAGCCAACACTACCGGTATGGGCTCTCTAATGCTTTCGGTCAGTAGCGATACGCTAGATACCGATTTAACCAATAATCAAATTCAATTAAATATAAGTGCAAACAATACTCCAGCACCTCCGCCATCTACCTCTAACGGCTCAAACAGCAGTAGTGGTAGTTTTTCATGGTTGATCACCCTTTCGCTTTTATTATTGATCTTTAGAAGTAATTTACTAAATAATTGGCAATATTAATTTGTGGAAGTTCTCAATGGTATACATGAATGACAGAAAATAGAGTGTTGCTAGCCACAACACTTTTTATATTTTTTTCCACTCCCGCATGAACACGGATCATTACGGTTCGGGGTTTTGTCGAATGTCGTGGTGGTAGGCTTGTTTAGTATGGCGTTTAGTTCATTGATATTTTCATCGATGGCGCTATCTACTGTGATATCAGCAAATAGTCCATTCTCGGCAACTAACGTCTCTACTTCTAGTTTTCTTTCATCACTGCTAACCACTAGCGTTAACGGGTGTTTTTCTGTACCAAGCTTAACGGTACGCTTAGTGTTATAACCTGTTTTGACATGGTTTACTCTGGTGTGGATACGCCCTTTGTAATAAAGATCGTGCATGATGAACTCCGCTAATTAAATACTAGATTTGAGCGCGGCAGTATAACGTAAAACGTTCAATAGTCGACTATTGAATTAAAAAATTTGATCCTTACCTGCTTTCTTAAAGGTATTTGCAATACTTTATGCTGAGCTTATACTGTAACTAAATCTAGGCGTGTGAACTAACTAAAATTTTTGTAGGAATCTGGCCATGTTATCTTTTTGGTAATCTTCCATATTAAGGTACACACCAGCAATTGATATTAGTATGATTATGCCTGATATGATTAACGGTTTAGCCAAAAACTTACCATATCCTATAATCGCTTGTTGCGCGTTTGCGAAGGCTCGCGTTACCGAAAATTTACCAGATTTCATGCAGTATTTCATATAGTGGTAAAATCCCTTATTACTAATAGCATCGAATATAAGACCTATTAACATAGCTATAATAAGAGCAAATATTATTACTAAACTGGTACTGATAATATTGAGTATGGAAGCTGATAATTGATTACTAAATATTGTCCCTCTTATTTCATTGATCCAAGCTGGAGGGATATTTGTCCAAAACATAAACAATAATACCAGCGTAATTAATATAAACACGGTTGTTGTCAGAATCTTGGCTGAAAGGCTGAGAAAACAAAAATTCACCATATTTGGTTGCATGTTTTCTGGCTGGTCTACTTCATCAGTGTTTATGATACGAAGATCGTTAATATTTAAAGAGTATACTGCAGCTAATGCTTTGACAGATTCTAACGAAGCTTTGCCATTTTTCTCAATACGCTGAATGGTTCTTAAACTTAGCCCTGAAACTTCTGCTAATTGAGTTTGACTCCAGGCCCGTTGTTGACGTTCAGTTATCAGTCTATGTTTATCTAGTAGCATTTTCATTTTCAACTTCCCTCATCGTTAATCAATACAATATGATGAGATATAATTGCCTGTTTGCATATGTCGTAAGGGCGTCATCAATGTGACAGTAATGTGCCAACTCTTTATTAGTGGGGCCTGCGAGTAGGAAATCATTGATGTTGTTCGAAAAAAGAATGTTAGTAGATGCTTTGCAAGAAGTACAGCAAGAAAACTTAACAAATATTGTTGTTAATACAATTTAAGTAAAAGTCCGCTTTGCTGACTACTTTACGTTTGCGCCAACTTTAGTTGATACTCTGATTTATTCGTTATGTTTTAACTAGTGTTCTATTTAAGAACACTAGTTAAAACCGTCTCACGTTGTGCAACCCCCTTATTTGAATCAAACCAACATTGTCGACATATCTACACATTTCGTCATCAATAACCGAAAAAATCAAAATAAAAATACAAATTGTCGACAATACGTGATTTAATTGCCTTTATTTAACAAAGGAGGTACTTATGAGTGCTTATGATGTGTTTGGAGCTATCAATACGATTTTTATATTTGTAAGTTTGTATGGAATAATGTCGCAAGTAAGAACGATTTGGCATAGAAAGAAACAAAAGTCAGAAGGTGGTGCTACTGAATTACTATCAATTAATCAGTTTACTGTCAGTTACTTAGCGTACTTCTCATTTTTAATTTATGGATACTCTATTGAGCCTTTTAATCATTATATAGTATGGCCTCGTTTAATCGCGACATTAATGGTTGGAACTATTTTGTATGAAATATGGCTTGATAGAAAAACAAAAGCATCTTATTTTGTTCTCGTAATTGCTATATTTTCTTTAATATTTGGAATGGCGGGGCTATTTTATGGTGACACATATGTTGATGAAGGAAGGTCTGTGTCGACAATTATCATTCTCGTTATATCATTGTTAATAGCACAAGCCTATTACCATCAAATAAAATTAATTATAAAATCAGGCAGTACAGGGGCGGTTGACTTAACAATGAGTCAATTTATTTTAATGATGGATATTTCGACTATTGCTTTTGCTTTGAGTATGGGCATTGATAACGGGTGGCCGTTAATGATTCTTGCTATAACAAGCGGTATAACAAAAATAGTTATAATGTATTTGTTCAAATGGGTAAAGATAAACCCTGTGGCCATAAGTCGTAGAGAAGAATATAGCAGTTAACGGGACTTTCTAAATGTAGCGTGAGAAATGGGTCGTGTATGAGCACTACTTTTATCTAACTAAGTTGCCACTAAAGGAAAATTTTTAAAAACTAAATAGCTCAAATTGGCTAGTTTTTTCAATGGAAATTTAATACCCATCGAACTCCACGGACAAATGACTGAGGTATAGCTGACATGTGACCTTCATCATTTAATGTTTCGGTTTTCAATATCCAAGGGTGGCTACTTTTATTTTCCCAATGTTTTATCCACTTTTTTACCGGTTCACGGAATTGAACATCATCGTTGGATCCACTGGAAACATAAAGTTTAGATTTATAATTTACTGCATGTTCAATATTTTTTTCATTGAGAAAAAAGGATACATTTTGATGTAGAGCGGGATTACTAGCAATATGGCCGGCAAATAAATCCGGTTGCGTCATAGCAGTGTAAAGAACAAATTGGCCCGCTAATGAATTACCAAAAATTATACGTGAGTCAGGAGCTGAGGAGTAATGATTTTCAACCAGTGGTATTACGGAGTTCTTTATAAAATATTGAAATTTTTCTGCTCCTCCCCAGTGTTCACGTTGTGGTGATTTTACTGTGTAATCAAAACTGCGGGCATTACCTTTTTTCCAATCATCTGTGCCATAAGAGATACCTACTATGATCATAGCTGGTATCTCTTCAGTAAATCGCATGTAATGATAATATGCCGATAATAATGGGTAAGAAATACCACCATCTAACAAGTAAATCGTCGGATACTCAATACTTTTATCATAGCCGTCAGGTAGTCTAACTATAATGTGGTAAGTGCTCTTACTTTGTGGTGACAATACATGATGATAGATTGATTGTCCTAATCCCTGAAGTACATGAGTATTCTGCTCTTGCGCACATGTTATAGTTGTCACAAAGAATAGTAGTAATACCTTTTGAGAATGGAAAAATAAATATTTCATGAATTATAACCCACCATTTTTTCTTAATTATTTTCGTTTCTAGGCAATACCTCCACTCCTTACCTGCATCGAGTATAGTTTGATTTTTAGTCAATATTTGCAGTTTGCGATGAAAGAGCCAAAACGGAAGATAAATCACCAAACCTAAGGATTACCTATAGAAAAATACTGAAAGATAACAACTGCATTTATTTTATATATGATTAAGAGTGTTAATATCATCTAGTAAAATACAAAGTGTGCATGCATTATCAAACACTCAAAACCAATATCAACACTAGCAAACATCACAAGAGCTAACATAACACCAGACTGATTGAATTGTACTTCCCCATTAGTAACAGTATTCAAGTACGTATAAAATAACGTTGAGCCCTGCGATACGTCGACATATTAAGATCTGTGAAGATAAAAAATTGGTTTATATAGCTAATTTCATCGAATATAAGTGGACGTTCGTTGTTCCCATCTATGCTTTAATCTGAATTCGAATTATATGTGATACGCTTTAAATTTTCAGATATCTAGTTCATTTTCTTTATTTTGACGCTTAATCTAGCTGAATCCGCCAGCCAAAAAAAGACTGGCGTAATAGTAGAGTATGGGGTTACATCGCTATCAACTTCGATTGACTAGCACGTCTCTCACTATATCTGTCTAACAAAAATTCACTTTGATCCCGGGTTAAGTAAGTAAATCGCATCAACTCTTCCATAACATCAACAAGTCGGTCTCTGTAAGATGATTGTTTCATTATGCCATTTTCAGTAAACTCGTTATAAGCTTTTGCTACAGATGATTGATTTGGAATTGTTAACATTCTCATCCAGCGCCCCAATATCCTCATGTTATTGATTGCGTTAAAGCTTTGTGAGCCACCTGTTACTTGCATAACAGCTAAGGTTTTTCCTTGCGTTGGCCTAACTGCGCCAAGTGACAAAGGGATCCAATCGATTTGGGTTTTCATAATACCTGACATGTTGCCGTGTATCTCAGGTGATGACCAAACCTGCGCTTCAGACCATTGCATTAATTCTCTCAGCTCTATCACCTTAAGATGTCCAGCTGAGTCATTGTTATCAAATAGTGGCAGTCCTTTGGGATTAAAAAACTTAACTTCAGCACCCATCTCTTCCAAAATACGCCCTGCTTCTTCAGCAGTTAAGCGACTATATGAAGTTTCACGCAAAGAGCCATATAGCATTAAGACTCTTGGCTTATGGATACTGACTTTGTTCACTGTAGGGTGTAGATTAAATTGTTCGTTTTTTAAGAAGCTCATAAATATTTCCAATTAGTTTATTTACCCATAAGACGAGCAACATGACAAAAAGACGAAAAATTAATGTAAAAAAACTAAATATGCTAATTTTAATATTTTTACAACTTGTCGCACATCTAATAAGTTGGCAAAATCATCTCTAAGCGTTAAAGGAAAACTTTGACGATTGAAAACCTCGTACGAGTAGTGGAGATTGTCAGTAACATGAATATTGAAGATATATGGTTAGAATACAGAGCAGCGCTAAAGCACTTTTTACATGCGAAAATATCAAATGAAGCTGATGTAGACGATTTATTGCAAGATATTTTAATAAAAACCTATACCAATCTCAATGCAGTAAAAAAACAAAAAAGCGTTAAGTCTTGGTTATTTCAAATAGCCAATAACACCATCATTGACCACTATCGGAAAAAAGGCCGTTATCAAGCAGCCAACAATGAGAATTTCTTAACCTTTGAAGAAACTCCAGAGCGAAAGGTTGACTTATCAAACTGTATATCTCCTTTTATTAACGCGTTACCAGATGAACACGCGAGCTTATTAACCGCTATTGATATAAATAATCAATCACAAAAGCAATATGCTGAACAATTAGGGGTAAGTTACTCAACGCTCAAGTCCCGTGTGCAAAAAAGTAGAGGTTTACTTAAACAAGTATTTGACGATTGTTGCCATTTTAAAATTGATAAACTCGGCAATGTTTATGGTTATGATGCAAAAACAAAAAATGAGATTCAATATGAACACAGGTACACCACAAAGCGGAAGTAAGAAGTTATTATTGAGTACATTCTATTGACTGCTGTCCTATTGGAACGAAACTCTTTTATTTCAATATTCTTCCGCCAATGTAGGCCAGAATCATCGGCTTACGATTATCGTTAGCCGAAATAAATAACTCTGACCCCATTAATCTCATATCCCCTTAATTCCTCCATTTCATTTGTTTCATTTCTCTGGGTTTGTAATCAGTACTTGAATGTGAGTTATTTGTTTGAAAACCTTTCATTGTATTGAAAATACATTGAGCTGACTCTACAAATTTATCGCATAAACTAAACCATTAACAGAGCCTAAATAAATAGTTTGTTTATCAAGCGTTACACTTAAAATAGAATTTAATTGATCGTGCATATATTCAATATCTTTTATTTCAGTAGCATTGGAATAATGTCCATCAACACCGTATATACGCTTTAGCCCGCCATTTTTATTGATCACCTTGGTGATATTTTTAATGCTACTCGGTGTTGAAAATAATAGTTCACTTTGCCATGTCTTTTTATTAACGCCATGTAACTCTCCTGATACCGTTGCAAAATATACAGTACTATCATTTGCTTTAGGCTGAGCAAAGTTATAAAAGTCATTTCGATATAATAACGTTTGAGATCCAGTTTTAGCGTTTAACCCTACTAATGAAAACCCGTCTGAAGTACCAAAATACACATCTCCCTGGCTTATCCAAGCAGGTGAACCAACCCAAGTTCCTGAATATTGACTACTCCAGTTTTCAATACCTGTTTTAGCGTTAATGGCATAAAAATATGACCCTCTATTACCCACATAAACAACGCCTTCGTGTACTATCGGGTCTAGATTGAATCCTTCCCAACCATTCCAATCAGCCATAATTCCTTGTGGCATTCGAGAAGTGAACTTCCATATAATAGAGCCATCGTACTCGTTAATACCATAAAGGTTATTATTCCAACTACCAATGATAAAAATTCCTTGATGGTAGGCCGGCTTAGTATGAGTTGTACCTGTATCTACATGCCAAATTTGCTTACCATTTTTTGTTGATATGGCAAAAGTTCCTTTTGCATTACCAAATACAACTTTGTCTTTAACAACAACAGGACTTGAACGGTACCAAGCCCACGGATCAATAAATGTGCCTTTCCCCCAACCCCACGTTTCTCCTTCAATTTGTAAACGACTATCTTGACTCGCAAACAACCACAGCTGCTTACCGTTCATATCAATAGCATGTAAACCGTTATCAGCCAGTAAATAAATTACACCGTTACTGATAGTGACACTACTGTAGGTTTTAGCCTTTACTTGATATTGCCATTGTAAATCACCTTTTTTATCAAGTACCGAAAGTGATTCTCCAGAGGCAACATATAATAAATTTTGGTGTACAATTGGTTGGCCTGTCACCATACCATCGGTTTTAAATTGCCAAGCCAATTCAGCAAAAGAGGTTGAAGAAAAAAATATAAAACATAAAAGTAATAGTCGAAACATGTATAGCTCCACAAAATAAATTGTTTAATTTAAAGTGGTACTAGAATATTAATAACAATCTAAATTGTCCTGAAACAAACATTAAACGTTATGAATAGTTGCGAATAATTAATATTATCAATACTTTACTGCTTTATATTTTTTACTGAAGTGTTTAACAAATTGGTTAATTCACTACGATGGCGGATAGATTTATATTTAGGGTCAACATTGAACCAAAGTAATTCAGTTTGTTTTTCCTGAGCAGCCTGTAAAAGGTACTGAACGGCTAAATTCTCTTCTCCTGCTTTAATAGCATAACGAGCAAACGACAATGGTGGTAAATATTGTCCTATATATTGCTGCTCTTTTTTATCATTTAGCAACCATGAATATACACCAGACAGTCCTTTGTTATTAAACGCTTGTTGCACTTGATTTAGTTCTATTGGCAAGTAATTGAGTTGTTTAAATATCGCCATAAATTCAATAAAAGAAGCTTCTTCATTTCCCATATTCTCGAAAATAGCTTGTGCTGAAATATGATAAATAAAGGAGTCCGGCTGTAACTGTTTTAATTTCGCCAATTCAAGGGAAGCAGCATCGTAATCTTGCATCATATTATGGATCCAAGCAACGATAGGACGAGCATAACCTGAAGGGTCTAATGCCATATATTGCTGAGTATGTATTAGTGCCCGTTCAAAACGTCCTGCTGCTAATAAAAACTGCGCATATTTAAAGTGTGTTAAAGGTAAGTTTTTATCCAATTCTATTGATTTTTCATAATAACTATTGGCTAAATCAAAGTTCCACTCCATGGTAAAAGCAATATTAGCTAAGAGTAGATACACCTCAGCTTGAGCCGGAGATAATGTTAATGATTTTTTGAGTAATATTTCAAGCTCTAAACGGTTTTTCTTATTTTTAATATTATTAAATGTCATTAATTTATATTTTGCATTCGCTAATTCAAAATAAACAGGAGCGTAAGTAGGGCTATTGATAATAGTATCTTCAAATATTTGCTCTGCTTGTTGCCAACTATTCTGATCATTTTTTGTCAATAAATACCTTCCTTTTTGATAATGACTTTGTGCCGATAAAGTTGGTAATTCATCTACAGCAGAAGTTGAAGGTGTTTTTAACAAAAAATAAATAGCACAAAGAAGGAATAAAACGAAAATTAAAAATAAAATAACATTGTACTTTTGATTTAAGCTTTTAGGTATTTCACTTTGATTATTTGCCTGAACATCAATAACGTCGGCAATTAATCGATAACCAACTCCTGGAATTGTTTTGATAAACATTGGTTTTCTTGCGTTATCGCCTAATGCTTTTCTTATTTGGCTTATTGCAACAGATAAGACATCCTCAGATACAACTTTATTTGGCCACACTTCATTTAACATGGTTTCTTTAGTAACATCTTTACCATGATATTTGAGTAAGCATAAGAGCAAATTCAATGGCGTATGATCTAAACGTTTAGTTATATTCTCAGCAGAAAGTTCTTGATTGTGCAATTCGCCTGTTTCTGTATTAAGAAACCATTTTTCAAGTTTAATTAGCATTTAGCTATAACTCTCTTTGCTGTTTTGAATTTCATTATAATTAATTCTAACAATATAAAAGTACTATTCACATGGTGTTCTATATTCAATTTGAAAGGGCATAGTAAATTTGGCCACTTTCATAGGTACAAGGGTTGGCGCTACAAACCCCATTGATTCATTAAGTTTAAGACGAAAAAAAACCGCAACTCGTAAAAGTTGCGGTTTTTAGAATGTGGCGGTGAGGTAGAGATTTGAACTCTATGACAGGTGCTGTGCTACAAACCCTCATTGGTTTGTTAAACCATTACCGAATTAGAAAGCAAAAAGCCCGTTACTTTCGTAACGGGTTTTTTAAATATGGCGGTGAGATAGAGATTTGAACTCTATTACAGGTGCTGTGCTACAAACCCTCATTGGTTTGTTAAACCAGTACCGAGTTAGAAAGCAAAAAGCCCGTTACTTTCGTAACGGGCTTTTTTAAATGTCCAAACATCACAGAGATTTGAACTCTATGGCAGGTGCTGTGCTACAAACCCTCATTGGTTTGTTAAACCATTACCGAGTTAGAAAGCAAAAAGCCCGTTACTTTCGTAACGGGCTTTTTTAAATGTGGCGGTGAGATAGAGATTTGAACTCTAGAAGGGCTACAAACCCTTGCCGGTTTTCAAGACCGGTGCTTTCGACCACTCAGCCATCTCACCTGAAGTTAACAAGTAGCTAAAAACAATGCTTGCTTGAGAACGAGGCGAATACTAAAATCTCCCTTAGCTGTTGTAAAGTACTATTTAACAAATTATGTGAGTTTTAAGTTTGTTTGCTAAAAAATTAATCATCTTGCCTTTATTTCAAACAGACATACCCAATTACAGTAAACCAAAGGAAAAAGACTATGGAAGAAGAACAAGAAGAAATTGATGTATGTCGATGCCCGTGGCTTGATACTTCAAAACCAGATTACGTTGAGTACCATGATAAAGAATGGGGTGAGCCAGTTTATAATGATCAGAAACTGTTTGAATTTTTAACGCTTGAATCAGCTCAAGCAGGTTTAAGCTGGTACACTATTTTAAAGCGCAGACAAGGCTATCTTGATGCATTTGCAAATTTTGATGTTGAA
>Ga0209081_1000129_pt1 | contig 41921 bp, 43 predicted proteins | sample GOMGulsemesocosm_4_FD_184636 | JGI IMG/M metagenome (GOLD analysis project Ga0209081, IMG submission 184636) | Methane-oxidizing microbial communities from mesocosms in the Gulf of Mexico - GOM15B Gulf of Mexico (SPAdes) (version 2) | ecosystem: Environmental > Aquatic > Marine > Cold seeps... | reverse complement strand
CCTACGAGACTGCTTCTATGGATCTATCCGCCCTGTCCGCCGTAACCCCTATTGATGGCCGCTACGGTAGTAAAACTGCCGACTTTCGTCCTATTTTCAGTGAGTTTGGTCTTATTCGATGCCGCGTGGCGGTTGAAGTGCGCTGGCTGCAACGCCTCGCCGATCTCGATGGCGTTACAGAGGTCAGCCCATTTAGCAACGAAGCCAACAAGCAATTGAACGCCATTATTGAGCAGTTTTCAGAGGCTGACGCGCAAGCGATCAAAGATATTGAAGCAACAACCAATCACGATGTAAAAGCCGTTGAATACTTCATAAAAGCAAAAATCGAAGGCAGTGCCGAACTGAATGCTGTAACTGAGTTTGTTCATTTCGCCTGCACCTCCGAGGACATAAACAACCTGTCTCACGGCTTAATGCTAAAGGAAGGTCGAGCAATTTTGCGCAAGCAAATGGCTTCTGTGACAGACGGTATTACCACGCTTGCAAAAGCTTACGCCAGCGACCCAATGCTCTCTCGGACTCACGGGCAAACGGCCTCTCCTACCACAGTAGGCAAGGAAATGGCCAATGTTGCAGCCCGACTTCGTCGCCAGCTTGCACAGCTAGACTCAGTGGAATTATTAGGTAAAACGAATGGCGCCGTAGGCAACTACAACGCACACCTATCAGCATACCCTGATGTCGATTGGCAGGAAAATGCGAAAACTTTCGTCGAAAGCCTTGGCTTATCTTGGAATCCGTATACCACTCAAATTGAACCTCATGACTACATTGCCGAACTCTTTGATGCCGTGTCGCGCTTCAATACCATATTGATCGACTTTAATCGCGATGTCTGGGGATATATCTCTCAGGGCTATTTCAAGCAAAAGACCATAGAGGGTGAGGTAGGATCGTCTACCATGCCTCACAAAGTAAACCCCATTGATTTCGAAAACTCTGAAGGCAATCTAGGCATGGGCAACGCCATCATGGCCCACCTTGCGCAAAAATTACCAATTTCGCGCTGGCAGCGCGACCTTACAGACTCTACAGTACTGCGCAATATGGGAGTTGGTTTTGCCTACAGCGCCATAGCCTATAGTTCGGCACTTAAGGGGATCAGCAAGCTGGAAATCAACCGTGCACGACTGGCTGAAGACCTAGATAATTGCTGGGAAGTACTCGCCGAGCCGATTCAAACCATTATGCGTCGCTACAACATTGAAAAGCCCTACGAAAAATTGAAAGCGCTAACCCGCGGGCAAGCTATTACCCAACAGGTTATTCTTGAATTTGTTGAAACTCTGGAGATTCCAGAAACTGCCAAGCAAAGCATGAGAGAATTAACTCCTGCCAACTATATTGGCAACGCAGTACAGCAAGCGCAAAACATCTAGACATACCAGCACGCCTAACACCCTTCGCAGAAGGGTGTTGATACACCGCAGCCAAAATTCTAAACAGGTACCGCACACCGTGATGCAATCAACTCTCACTCACTTGGGCGACATAAGCACCGAAGAATTTCTGGCCAATTACTGGCAAAAAAAACCACTACTTATCCGCAATGCTATGCCGGATTTCGAGTCACCTCTCACCCCGGACGAGATGGCTGGCTTGGCACTTGAAGACGAGGTAGAGTCTCGCATAGTGCAGGAGCATCATAAGAAAGGGCCGTGGAATTTACGCAGCGGTCCTTTTAGCGAGCAAGACTTCCAAAAGCTTCCGGAAACCCATTGGACCCTGCTGGTGCAAGCAGTTGACTTGTGGCTTGAGGAATTTGGCCCCCTGCTTGATTGCTTTCGCTTTATACCTAATTGGCGGATTGACGACATAATGGCGAGCTACGCTCCGGACCAAGGTAGCGTAGGTCCGCATTTTGATTATTACGACGTTTTTCTCCTTCAGGGTCATGGACAGCGCCGATGGAAGATTGGGGCAAAATGTGACGCCGACAGCCCTATTCTTTCCGGCTGCGACCTTAGTATTCTCAGCCAATTCGAGACTGAAGATGAGTGGGTGTTGAATCCCGGTGACATGCTCTATGTCCCCCCCCAAGTAGCCCACCACGGTATCGCTATAGGCGACAGCATCACTTACTCCATAGGTTTTCGAGCGCCCTCTGAGGGTGATATTTTGAGTGAGCTTGCTCACGATATGGCAGATAAAGCAAAAGATCATGCCCGCTATTCAGACCCTAATCTAGCCTTACAAAATAGCCCTGGGGAAATCGACCCCAAGGTTATTGCGGCGCTTCAAGAGATTGTTCAACGAAACCTATCCGACCCTAGCGCCATTGCATCTTGGTTTGGTCGCTATATGACCCAGCGGAAATACCCTGAACTAGAAATATGCGAATCTTTTCAGTCGGTGACTGCAGAAACAATTCGCAGGGAACTTGGCGGAGATGTTCATTTGTGTAAGCACCCAGCATCTCGTATTGCCTGGCATGAATACACCAATGGCTCAACGGCATTGTTTGTCGACGGCGAGACTCATGAATGCAGCAAAGATTTTGCAATGGTGGTCAGCTCAGAAACAGTACTGGACACCGATAGCCTAGACAAGGCGGATGACATCGATTGGCAGGTGCTCTGCAAGCTAGTTGGACAGGGTAGCTTTTATCTTAGCGCAGAATAGAGCCATCCACTCGAAACCAAGGCATGTTTCACGAACTAGAAATAACATTAACACTCGAAAGCCAGCAAAGCCCTTTGAAAACATAAACTTGGAGCGCAATGTTAATGTTGTTAAAATTGACTTTCAACCTTAGGCACTAACGGTTTGATCCAAAGGCGCTGCCAAGCAAACACGATTACGACCGTTTTCTTTCGCCTTATAAAGTCCCGCGTCCGCTCTGACTTTTAAACTCTTCGAATCTTCGCCGGGCTCGGCCAGTGCAACCCCTATTGAGATAGAAAGCGTCTTTAATGTTTCAGTTGAGCCTACGTTGGTTATGCGGATACTCTCAACCTTGGCGCGAATAAGCTCGGCCAACACCTCGGCCTCCCCCAGTGCACCTTCAAAAACAATGGCAAATTCCTCGCCCCCGTATCGAGCCGGCTTAACTCTGTCCCCTTGAATTTTTAGTAGTAACTGGCCCACGCATTCCAATACTTTGTCGCCCATGACATGGCCGTAAGTATCGTTACACAATTTAAAATGATCTAAGTCTAGAAGCAGTAAAATTGTAGGGCTTGTCGCATCGGCCAAAGACTGCTCCAAATTCAAATCGAACGCACGGCGATTGGCGATCTTCGTCAGCTTATCGACTAATGCTTCTTCCTGGCTCGACTGCAGCGCTGCCTTCAAGGCTTCAACCTCTTGCTTTGCCTGCTTTAACTCAGCCTGAAATACCGAGTTTAGATCCTCGACTTCATGAGTTTTATCCAATAGCAGCGACAAAGTCTCTTGTATTTCAGCTTCGTCTTTTGAAGACTCCAATGTCGCCATGGCGGCCTTTAGAGCGTCGCCATATTCGTGCGTGCCGCTCGCCGTTTTACTGACGACGCCAAACAGCTGCGCCAGCAAGCTGGCTACAGCATTTTGAGTCTCTTCGCTTTTAGGTAGATATTGCTTTACAAAATATTCGAAAAATAGCTGTTCACTCCGGCCTTCATTGTAAGTGCCTGCAACTGGAAAACTGGCGAGTAAGGCCTCACTAAGATTAACATCCTCGTCGGCGGCATGTGCATACCACAAAGCATAGTTGTTTGGCGTGGGAGGAATCTCTCGCTCAACCATCAAAGGAACGGCCTCGCGAAGTATTCCTGCGGAGGTTTTGTAATCCTGTCTAAATTCCATGTAACACCCTATGGTCCATTTTGGCCTATTTAGTTAGGCTCATATTTTGTTACGCAATGACCGTCAAGTCAGCCTAGCGTAGATGCGTATAATTTTAATGAATGTAATTCGCATTCACCACCGCAGAGTGTGCATAAGCTCACATTTCTTGATGATTATGACGCCATATGGTGACCAAAATTCAACAAATACATTATCTAGCTTCGGACCATTGGTATCGGCTATAGTATTTAAAAAATTCTATACCCGAATTGATGTGAGCCTCCATGCCGAAAATTGAAACCATTCGCGATGAAAGACCTGCTGTTTGCCCCTTAGATTGCGCCGACACTTGCAGCCTAAAGGTTGAAGTAGAGCATGGCCGACTGAAGAAAGTCAGAGGCAGTAGCACCAACCCATTTACGCGCGGCAAAATTTGCGCAAAAGTTGCAACAGGCCTGCAGGAACAAGTGCACGGTCCAGATCGCTTGAAAACCCCCCTAAAACGCATTGGCGATCGCGGGCCAATGGCTACGTTTGAGCCGATCAGCTGGACGGAGGCGATAGATACCATTTGTCAGAATTTCGAAACCAGCATCAAGGCACACGGCCCCCTTTCGGTTGTACCGATGGCTTATGGAGGTCCCATGGGTCGATTAGCGGGTGGGTCGATGGACAAACGATTTTTCAATGCACTTGGCGCCCAGCAAGTGAACAGCAGCCCCTTGTGCGCAGGCATAACAGACGCAGCTTATACCAGCTTGTTTGGCGACACCGGCGGCATCGCTCAAGCGGAATTCGCACACTCAAAACTCATTGTGGTGTGGGGAAACAATATTACAGCTTGTAACTTACACCTAACAAAAATCATTCGAGATGCGCAGAAACGAGGCGCGAAATTGGTCGTAATAGACCCGAAAAAAACTCGGATTGCCGAGCATGCAGATTTGCACCTTCAACTTTTGCCAGGTACTGACGTAATATTGGCTTACGCAGTAGCCGCCGAATTGAAGAGGCTTAAGGCCGTAGATGAGCACTTCTTAAATGATAATGTTATAGGCGCAGATATTTATTTCGCCGAAGCAGAAAAATACTCCTTAGAACAAGCTGCTGAGCTTTGTGACTTGAAATTGGAAGATGTAGAGCAATTTGCCCACTTCTGGAGAGACATTAAACCGGCAGCGATGAATACGGGTATAGGCGCAGAGCGCAATCGAAATGGTGGTTCAGGCATTAGAGCAGCTTTGGCTCTGCCAGTCATAACCGGCAATTTCGGCCCAAAAGGAGCCGGCGTCTGTAATGTATCTGGCTACTTCCCAACAAATTCGCAGGCCCTACAGCGCAGTGACTTAATTTCGGACAAGCACGAAACAATCAGCATATTGGATATCCCCGACCTCATCTTAGAGCCCGACACCAAGAAAACACCGATAAAAAACCTATTTATCTACAATCACAATCCTGTTGCCGTTCACCCAAGACAGGGACGAATGATTGAAGCCCTGCTAAAAGAAGACCTCTTTATTGTGGGTTGCGACATTACTCTCACTGACTCCATGCGGTATGCCGACATTGTTTTGCCTGCCGCCAGCCACTTAGAGTATAGCGATATCTATACGGCCTATGGCCACTCATTTCTACAACGCTCAGAAGCGGCTATCCCGCCAGTGGGTGAGGCCCTCCCCAACACCGAAATATTTCGTCGCTTAGCTAAGCGGTTCAGCCTAACAAACTCCATTTTTGCAGACCCAATGTTTACGGAGTCCGACGAAACCCTTATTCGAACCGCCATAGATCCAGAGCACTCGGCAATGGTTGGTCGAACCAAAGACTCACTGAAGGTAAATGCCCCTATTGATTGTTCCAAAAATGTCTCTGACCGTGATACTCCCTCCCTCTTTCGAGGCCTGATGCCAAGCACACCTAGTGGAAAGGTTGAACTTTTTAGCTCTGCACTAGAGCAGGAGTGCAGGCAAGGCCTACCCACATGGACAGCATTAGAGCGCAGCCACCCTTTTATACTGGTCAGCCCAAGCTCTGAAAAACGAACCAACTCTACCTTCGGCAATATTGAGGGCCACGATAGTGATGTGTTACTAGAGATCAACCCTCAGGACGCACTAGAAAGATCTCTGCGAGATGGTCAAGCGGTATGCGTATTCAATCAGCAGGCTGAACTCATATTGAATTTGAAAGTCTCCAGCAGCGTTAAGAAAGGCACGCTGTACTCCCCGAAAGGCGCATGGCTAAAGCATCGCTCCCATACTGTGAACGCATTAATTCCAGGGCATAAGGCTGACATTGCGGGAGGAGCTTGCTACAACGACACCCAAGTTGACATTAGAGCCTGCGATTAAGCAAGGCACCCAGATTTAATAGAGTTTAGGCGGATATGGCACACTTCAATCTTGTCCACAGATACTGTGGATAAGTCTGTGTGCAATCTTCGGAAAACTAGGCCAAAGCAGCTAGAGTCGAGCCCCTCAACATTTAGTATGATTATTGGCCAATAAAAATTATTACTTTATTTATCAATACTTTAGACAAGTCAATAGGTCTTATAGAGCTAGAAGCAATTTTTTTTGAAAAGATGAGAACGACGCCAGTCTAGGTGTGCATAAGGATTTCAATAATAGCCGTCACTCCGCAAACCTGGAACAATATATACTTTTGTTTCCCCGCTTTTCACCCAGCACCCGTTTCTGTGCTCAATATCTCCTAAGACTAAAATTAAACTTATCAATAGGTTTAAAGAGCACCATTCACCAAGGTAATAATATTAGACAAGCCAGCTGCGCCAAGCACTACATACCCTTCGCAACATCTGAAATCAAACGCCGCATCCATTGATGCGCAGGGTTGTGCTGCAGTAAGGGGCTCCAGGCCATTTTCAACTCGAATGCGGGGATATCAAATGGGGGCGTCTTTATTACAACTCGGGGGTTTGCATGCTGGAGTTGAGCCGCTTTGCTCGGCAGGGTCACAATCAGGTCTTTTTGTTCCGCCAGCAGCATGGCTGCCTGATAGTGCCGGGTAAATACCGTAATATTCCGACGCCGCCCCTGCTTCCCCAAGACCTCATCAACCCAACCAAGCCGCTGAATGTCGTGTGGATTCATTCCAACACCAACCCCCATGCCCGTTTTACTCACCCATACATGCTGTGCACTTAGATAAGTATCAAGGTTGAAGCTGTCCAGAATTGGGTTCTCAACACTCAATAAACAAGAAAAACTATCTTTCCAAATATCTTTCTGATGAAAAGACTGTGGCATGCTGTCAAAGCGGTTGATCACCATGTCTACCTTGCCCTGTTCTACGTCTAAAAAACTGACATCACTTGGGGTCATAATATCTAGAATAACATCGGGCGCGTTACTTCGAAGGTGAGTTAAAAGCTGAGGTATCAAGGTGGACTCAGCGTAATCACTGGCCATTATTCGAAAAACACGCTTTGATTCTGCTGCCTTAAATTCAGTTTGCGGCTGCACGGCTTTATCAATTTTAGCTAGCACGTCGCGAATCTGAGGCTGTAATTCAAGCGCTCTTTCAGTGGGAGTCATTCCTTCGCTGGTGCGAATTAAAATTGGGTCTTCAAACATGTCCCGCAGGCGTCGTAGGCCGTTGCTCATCGCTGGCTGAGTCAGCCCCAACTGGCTGGCTGCATTGGTGACATTACGCTCACGCAATAAAACATCCAGATACACCAATAAATTTAGATCGACACGCCCAATGTTCATAATGTAATCCCTGTTCTATTCTAATGGAGTCATCCACTTCAACAATGACTACTATTTATATAGTAAATACCAAAAATAAGCAGCATTTATTTCAATTATGTGACGCTAAGGTTTACTATTCTTTCACTAGCTCAAGTTTATTACTCACCGGAAAGGAAAGATCATGTCAGATTACAACAAAGACATAGACGCAATCGCTACTAAGCGTACAGCCGAAGGCAGTGCCTGGAATGCAATCAACCCAGAATACGCCGCTCGCATGCGCGCTCAGAATCGCTTCAAAACCGGAATCGAGATCGCTCAATATACCGCAGACATCATGCGCGCCGACATGGACGCTTACGACGCCGACTCTTCCAAGTACACTCAGTCTTTGGGTTGCTGGCACGGGTTTATCGGTCAGCAAAAACTGATTGCCATCAAAAAGCACTTCGGTACTACTAAGCAAAAATACCTATACCTTTCTGGCTGGATGGTTGCCGCACTGCGTTCTGATTTCGGTCCTTTGCCCGATCAGTCTATGCATGAAAAAACTTCAGTCGCTGGCTTAATTGAAGAGCTGTACACCTTTTTACGTCAAGCTGACGCACGTGAACTAGGCGGCCTCTTCCGCGATCTAGACGCTGCGGAAGGTGCTGCAAAGCAAGCAATTCAAGACAAAATAGATAACTACGAAACACACGTTGTGCCTATTGTTGCTGATATCGACGCTGGCTTTGGTAATGCAGAAGCCACTTACTTGATGGCCAAGCAAATGATTGAAGCGGGTGCATGCTGTATCCAGATTGAAAATCAGGTTTCTGATGAAAAGCAGTGTGGCCACCAAGATGGCAAAGTAACCGTTCCACACGAAGACTTCCTAGCCAAAATTCGTGCTGTTCGTTATGCCTTCCTTGAACTAGGAATTGATAACGGTGTAATTGTTGCGCGTACTGATTCATTGGGCGCGGGCCTCACCAAGCAAATTGCAGTAACTCGTGAGCCTGGCGATTTGGGCGATCAATACAACAGCTTCCTTGATGTTGAAGAAGTATCACCTGCTGACATGAAAAACGGCGACGTGATTTTGAATCAAAACGGCAAGCTGGTACGTCCGAAGCGTCTGCCTTCTAACCTGTTTCAATTCCGTGCTGGTACAGGCGAAGATCGCTGCGTATTGGACAGCATCACTTCATTGCAAAATGGTGCGGACTTAATCTGGATCGAAACTGAAAAGCCACACGTTGGCCAGATTGGCGCAATGGTTAACAAGATCCGCGAAGCGGTTCCCAATGCTAAGCTAGTTTACAACAACAGCCCATCATTCAACTGGACTTTAAACTTCCGCCAGCAAGTATTTGATGCCATGAGCGCAGATGGTAAAGATGTTTCAGCCTATGATCGCAATAGCTTGATGAGCGAAGAATACGACGAGACAGAATTGGCAATCGAAGCAGATAATCGCATTCGCACTTTCCAAGCTGACTCTGCACGTGAAGCGGGTATCTTCCACCACTTGATCACCTTACCAACGTACCACACTGCCGCGCTGTCTACTGACAATTTGGCAAAAGAGTACTTTGGCGACCAAGGCATGTTGGGTTATGTTGCCGGAGTTCAACGCAAGGAAATCCGTCAAGGAATTGCCTGTGTAAGACACCAAAACATGGCTGGCTCTGACATGGGTGATGACCACAAAGAATACTTCGCTGGCGACGCCGCGTTGAAAGCATCAGGTAAAGACAACACGATGAACCAGTTTTCCTAATTAGCTTTAGCTAAGAAGGACTTTTTTAAGCCGCACTTGTGCGGCTTTTTTTATGCCAATGATTTATTGGCAACAATTACTCCGTTGTTATCCGCATAAATGAATTCACCGGGTTGAATGGTCACGCCAGCAAATTGTAAGGGAATATTCAGGTCACCTATGCCGCGCTTTTCCGTTTTTAGCGGAATACTGTTAATAGCTTGCACACCCAAGTCGAGGGCTGAAATGGCGTCAACATCACGTATACAGCCAAAGATTATCATTCCCTCCCAATTATTTTTAACCGCATTTTCAGCAATCATGTCGCCCAGCAAAGCCTTCCTCAATGAACCGCCGCCATCAACCACAAGCACTTTTCCACTCCCATCTATTCCAGCTTGCGCCTTAACCAGAGAGTTGTCTTCATAACATTTAATGGTTACCACTTCGCCGCCAAACGAAGTTCTACCACCGTAGTTGGTAAAAATGGGCTCGAGTACCCGAACCAGCTCGGGGTGTTGGTCACATAAATCTGGGGTTACATAATTCATAATGGTCCTTTAAATAAAACTCTCTAATAGCCCGTTAAATCAAAATACCGAGCTGATTACCTTCATAAGTAATAGTGTGATTCTCTAAGCCGTTAATGCAGCCCGCAAGCGACCCCATGGCTTTGCCGGAAGGCAAATCGAATTCAATGCCGTGCACCGGACAGCGAAGCTTTTCACCGTCAAAGGTCGCAAAGTCAAGTGGTGCATCCATATGCGGGCAACGATTAGTAATTAGATATGTTCGGCCTTCATTCTGAATCAGGAGTAGTTTTTTCCCGGAAATACTGAAACTTTTGCAATAACCATCATACAGCTGATGCATTTTTTCTAAGGGGTGAAACGTCATGGCCTTTCTGCCTCCCAGCCTTGCCTATATCAGCGCTCAAGGTACTATAAATCTTAGGGCGATTTAAGCTATTTTTAGGAAAAGACAATTCCCTTTGCTTTGCTACGAGATGCTTTTACAATGCACCCGAAACCGGCAAACACAAACAGACACCCTAATGCCCTATTTCAGTGTAGATAAACTTCCCTACTTACCCGACAGTTGCGGCTATTTTGAGTGCGTACGTGATATGCCATTCCCAATCTGGCTGGACAGCGGTCGCCCCAAGAGTCATCACGGTCGCTATGACATCATCAGCGCCCAGCCTTCCTGCCGCCTTGAAACCATGGGTGAGCTCACGACCATCTGCGAGGCGGAACAGCGGCAAAGCCATAGAGGCAACCCGTTCGACTGGGTGTCTAGTCGCTTGCCTCCCAGCAGCTCTCAACCCCCTAAAGACCTACCCTTTTGTGGTGGCGCCATGGGGTATTTTGGCTATGACCTGGGGCGACACCTTGAAACAATCCCCTCACTCGCCCAGCAAGACATCAATCTTCCAGATATGCATGTAGGCATCTACGACTGGGCTATCGTGCAAGATCACCAACAACAACAGGCTTGGCTAATTTGTCAGCCTGCCTGCTCGGCTTCACTCAGAGCCGACATTCAAAAGAGATGTAGGCAAGCGGAAAAAGACAATCATTACTATCGTGTGAATTCATTTAAAATCAATGACTTCAAAGGTTTGATTGATGTTGACTCGTATAGAGATTCTATCGAGAAGATTCATCGCTACATAGCCGCCGGCGATTGCTATCAGGTTAATTTCACACAACGCTTCAGTGCTGACTTCGAAGGTGATAGCTACGGCGCTTACAAGCACCTTCGGTCGATTCTACCCTCCCCCTTCAGCGCGTATATCGGCCTGGAAAAATCAGCTATCCTCAGTTTCTCACCAGAACGATTCATTCAAGTGAGTGGCCGCCATGTGGAAACTAAACCCATCAAAGGCACCCTACCCAGAGACGACAACCCTTACAAAGATCAACTCAACGCTGAAACTTTGCTCGCTAGCAGCAAAGATCGAGCTGAAAACTTAATGATTGTAGACCTGCTACGCAATGACCTGAGCAAGAATTGCGAGCTCGGCAGTGTTCGAGTACCGAGCCTTTTCGCCCTAGAGAGTTTTCCTAACGTGCATCATTTGGTGAGCACTGTTACTGGCACGCTCAATGAGCACAGTTCGCCTATACAACTTCTGAAAGACTCCTTTCCAGGAGGGTCGATAACCGGCGCGCCAAAATTGAGGGCTATGGAAATCATTGAAGAACTTGAGGTCGCCAGGCGCTCTGTCTACTGTGGCAGCATTGGTTATATTAGCGCGAATGGAAATATGGATACTAATATCGCGATTAGAACTCTGGTAAACGAAACGGGTAAAATGCACTGCTGGGGCGGGGGCGGCATTGTCGCCGACTCAGAGGTCGAGTCTGAATATGAAGAAAGTTTGGCAAAAATCAGAATATTAATGGAGGGGCTTAGGCAGTAGGCCTAGCCCCCCAGCTTTATAGCTTGCGAGGTTTACAAGCTTAGATCGCGGATACTTGCCTTGAGAAACTCCACTCGAAGGTCCTCATAAGTGTGAACAGCCGGATATTGAGGAAACTCTTCAATCACATTTTTGGGTGACTTAAATAGAATCCCCGCATCGGCCTCTGCAAGCATCGTTGTATCATTATAAGAATCACCTGCGGCAATTGTCCGGTAATACAAAGACTTCAAAGCGACGATAGATTGGCGTTTAGGATTAGGCTGACGTATGTGGTAGCTCTGGACTTTACCGTGCGCGTCTACACCCAATTTGTGGCAGAGTAAGGTTGGGTAACCTAACTGCTTCATCAATGGACCCGCAAACTCGTAAAAGGTATCTGAAAGTATTACTACTTGAAAGCGCGCTCGTAGCCAGTCAATAAACTCTACGGCACCCTCTAAGGGGCTTAAAGTCTCAATTACCGACTGGATTTCGGGCAGCCCCAACTTGTGTTTTTCGAGCTCAGCCAGTCGCATCGTCATTAATTCATCGTAATCTGGAATATCGCGTGTGGTGGCCTTCAGCGCATCAATGCCTGTTTTTTCGGCAAATTCAATCCATATTTCAGGTACTAGAACACCTTCTAAATCAAGACAGGCTATTTCCACAGATATTGCTCCACAAATTAAAAACGCATAATTTACAGATTCACTAGGAATTGATCAAGAATTACTAAGTTTTAAGCAGGATAAATGCTGAAATCCAAGCTAATTTAGTTATAAGAGTATTCACCAACATTATTTTTAACTCTGCATAGCCTCTGGTATTCTTCGCAGCAGAATATCCCTTACCGCCAGATTGGAAACCAACATGTCCGCTGAACTACTCAATACCGTCGATATTGATTCAAAACTGCAGAAAGAGCCCCCTCAGGAAATCCTCCGTTACGCGCTCTCTCAGTTTGACAATATCGCCTTATCCTTCAGCGGTGCTGAAGATGTAGTGTTACTAGATATGGCTACACAAATTCGTCCAAATATTGAAGTTTTTTGCCTTGATACGGGGCGACTTCATTCAGAAACCTATCGTTTCATTGAGAAGGCGAGAGAACACTACAATATCAATATTGACGTGTTATACCCCGATGGCAGTGCAGTTCGTAAATTGGTAAAGGAGAAAGGTTTATACAGTTTTTACCAAGACAACCATCAAGAGTGCTGCAGTATTCGCAAAATTGCCCCACTCAAGAACAAGCTATTAGAACTTGACGCATGGGTAACCGGTCAGCGGAAAGATCAAAGCCCCGGTACTCGCGGAACTATCCCCGTGATTCAGAACGACCGTTTATTTGCTCGACCCAACGAAACCCTCACGAAATTCAACCCCTTGGCCAACTGGACCTCGCGGCAAGTATGGGACTATATTCGTGCTTATAATGTACCTTATAATGAACTGCATGATCGCGGCTACCAGTCCATTGGTTGCGAACCATGCACCCGCCCTACTGGCCCAAATCAACATGAACGGGAAGGTCGATGGTGGTGGGAAGAAGCCACGCAAAAAGAATGCGGTCTACATGCCAGCAATGTGAAAAAAGCCTAAGCTGAAATTACAGGAGCACAGTTGTGAAAATTACTTTAGTCAAAAAAATTCTTGCCGATGGATCACCTTGTAAGAAATGTGGCGATGTATTGCAGAAACTGGAAGAAAGCGGTCACATGAGCCGTATCGACGAAGTTCTTGTGGCCGACGAACGAGAGCCTAACAGCGCAGGGCTGCAACTTGCGAAAGACCTGAATGTTCACCGCGCACCCTTTTTCGTCGTTGAGAAAGAGGGCCAAGACCCTGAAGTACATACCGTATATTTGAAGTTTGTTAAGGATGTGCTTGAGCAAAGCACGAGTGCCAGCGACGAAGCTCTAGAAATAATGAATGACAACCCTGACCTAGATTTTATATAAATCAGCACTTTTCTTGAGGAGCGCGGGACAAAGAAACAGGACACAGGATGGGAGAGCTATTCCTCTCTCATCACCATTTGATATTTAATGATCGCCTTTGTTGAGGATTCAACCTCACAATAGATGTCTCCCGTTTTCCCTGGGTCATCTAGTGTACCTATGGTTTCCAGTTCAATAAAAACGAAATAGATATCACTGTCCTCCATATAGCGACTTGTTTGATGGTTAAAGCTGTAACTCTTTAGACTGTCATTACTTGAAGTTAGACGCTCTTCGCAAATGTACATGGCCTCAGCCAAGGTATGCAAGTAGTTCACCCTCGATGCAGGTTCAGGAACAGCGTAAGCTAATTCTGCTTGTTTTTGCTGTTCTATTTCCAATGCCAGTTTAGCCGCTTCGTCTGCCGCGGGGTCGGAACCCACAATACCAGTCGCGTACAAAGTTCCTAAAATGGAAATGTTTGTTAGCAACACGGCACCTAGTGCGACGTACAGAACCTCTTTCTGCTGCATATATGACTTTCTTATTCAGATTATTAGCTTGCTGATACTTTTACAGTTTGGCTAAGCTCTACGTACACTAAATGAAGTGACCTTATTATTAGAGGCAGAAACACGACAGGCGATATGGGCGCCATAGCTGTACTTAGTGAGAAACGTACCGGGCCTGTCCATGACTTCTAGGTCAATAAAGACCAAATAGGTATTGTCACTCGCTTCATAGCGACTAGAGAGCGAGTCAACACTGACATTACGCACTTTGTAGGGCAGAGCTTTGGCAATATGATCTCTACATGGGAAAAATGAGTCGCTTATATCATAAGCTACCCTAAATTCGTTGTACTCTGATTTAACGCCAAGTAGGGAATCAATACTTGTGCTTTCATTGGAAAAGTAGAGAGTGCCGACAACAGAAACGGCCACCACCGTAGAGCTGGCGCCTAGGACCGTAAGAGATTCCGTTAAACTTAACATAAGGCTTTCCACGCTTTCATCGTCAAGGCCGTTATCTTAGCAAATTCATAGCCCTAAAACCGTTAAGCCAGTCAAGTTTTTGTCAAAATCAGTAAACGGGTAGCTCAATATGGCTAAACAATTCATCTAAATCCGATTTTGAATGCCTATTGTAAGCCTCCCCCACCAACTCTTTGGTTAAGTGTGGTGCAAATTGCTCTATAAAGTCGTACATAAAGCCCCTTAGGAAGGTGCCTCGCCTAAAGCCGATCTTGGTAACACTAGACTCAAAGAGATGGCTGGCGTCTAAAGCCACCAAATCATCGTCAAGCTCGGGGTTATGTGCCATGGTCGCGATAATGCCAATTCCTAAGCCCAAACGCACATAGGTTTTAATCACGTCAGCGTCTGCCGCGGTAAATACTACTTTTGGCGCCAGCCCTTTATCGATAAAGGCCTCGTCTAATTTTGAACGCCCAGTAAAGCCAAAAACATAGGTGACAATCGGATGTTTGGCGACTTCTTCCAGTGTGAGCTCACCGACATGGCAGAGGGGGTGGTTTTTAGGCACCACAATACAACGATTCCAGCGATAACAGGGCATCATAATCAAATCGCTAAAAAGCTCTAGCGCTTCAGTTGCAATAGCAAAGTCTACGGTACCGTCCGCGGCCATTTCAGATATTTGCATTGGCGTACCCTGATGCATGTGCAGGGATACGTCAGGGTATTGGCTGATGAAGTTCTCAATTACTTTAGGAAGAGCATAACGAGCCTGAGTATGGGTTGTTGCAAGTGAAAGACTGCCCTTCTTCTCATTACTGAATTCTTGAGCAACTTGCTTAATACTCTCTACTTTTCGAAGAATTTCACCCGCGGTTTTTAAAATGGCTTCGCCCGCGGGAGTAATACGAGTTAGATGTTTACCACTTCGAGAGAAAACCTCAACCCCCAACTCGTCTTCTAAGAGCCGGATTTGCTTGCTTATGCCCGGCTGAGACGTATATAGGCTCTGGGCTGTAGCGGATACATTCAGGTCGTGATGTGCAACCTCCCAGATGTACCTTAATTGCTGAAGCTTCATGTGCCCTCCCAGATGGCATCCAAATACTGCAAAGCGGTTATAAAAATATATAAAAATATTCTTTTCCAGAATAGTTACAAATCGTTATATTTGCCACCGCTAAATTACTTTTTATATTGGTCTTAACCCATTTTCTATAACAATAGCCTATATTCATGGAATTCATTGGATTTGTAATCGCCGGAGCGGCCGTAGGGCTCGCCATCGGTATCACGGGAGTTGGCGGAGGGTCTTTGATGACCCCGCTACTGATTTTGTTTGGTATTCCCTTTAATGTGGCCATTGGCACAGACTTACTCTACGCCGCTTTCACCAAGATGGGCGGAGCGCTCGCTCACCAAAAACAGCGTAACGTCGACTGGGTATTAGTGCGAAGGCTGGCGATCGGCAGTATTCCGGCCGCGCTGGCAACAACTCTGCTTTTGGACACCGTGTTCTCGTCGGTAAAAAATTACGGCCACCTGCTAACTAACAGCTTAGGCATAATGCTTATCTTGACCTCGGCTGTGCTGCTATTCAAAAAGAGAATTACAGTGACAGAAGTTGTAGGCCCACTGAAATCTCATACCCCCATTGTGACGACCATTGCAGGCCTTGTACTCGGAGTATTTGTTACCCTCTCATCCGTGGGAGCTGGAGCGTTTTGCGCGGCCTTACTGCTAGTACTCTATCCCCACCTTCCCGCCATGCGGGTTGTAGGTACAGACATTGCCCACGCAGTGCCACTTACTTTAGTCGCAGGTTTGGGGCATTTAATTCTTTTAGGCAATGTGGATTTAGTATTGCTGGCCTGCCTGTTAGTAGGCTCTTTACCCGCCGTACACTATGGGGCCAAATTAGGTTCAAAACTGCCAAGCCGCGTATTACAACCCGTTCTAGCCTCTCTACTGATGGGCTTGGGTATCAAGTTTGTGTTTTTCTAGTCAACAGGTGACTTTTTTACCCTGCCAGCCTCTATTTCAGGCTGGTTCGCTATACCGTGAGGAACATGCCCAGTAGCAACATGCTCGGATGCAGATTCACAATGAGAGACCTGATCATCAAAAAACACGTCTGCACCGTAAGACTTCAAAAATTGCCCTTTATCTAAACCGCCCAAAAACAGCGACTCGTCTAGGCGAATGTCCCATGCACGCAAGGTGCGGATAACTCGCTCATGTGCAGGCGCCGAACGAGCCGTAACTAATGCCGTGCGAATGGGGCAAGCTTGGTTCCCTAATTCTGCCTGCAAAGACTGTAGCGCGGCTAAAAAAGGTTTGAAGGGACCGCCTGAAAGCGGATTTTTGGCCGCAGCCTTTTCACTTTCAGCAAAGGCTGATAGGCCTTCGGCTTTATACACTCGCTCAGCCTCGTCTGAAAACAGTACCGCATCACCATCAAAGGCAAAACGTAGTTCACCGCTCGTATTAGAATCACTATTTGACGAGATAATGGTTGCTGCCGCTATACCTTGCTCAAGGGCGTAACGAACATCTTCAGCGCTTGTAGACAGAAACAGATGACAACCAAAGGCCTGAACGTAGCGATATGGGCTCTCGCCACCACAAAAGGCGGCTCGAGTAATATTGAGCCCATAATGTTGGATAGAATTAAAAACTCGCAGTCCAGTGTCGGCACTGTTCCTTGAGAGTAGTATTACTTCTACCCTGTCGCCGCCTTCAAAGTGCTCATTTAGGCTTAAGAGCTTTTGCACCATATTAAAAGCATCACCAGGCACCAAAATTTGGTCTTCGTGGTCGATTTGATACTCAGAATAGGCTTTTAGGCCCTGATTTTCGTATATCTGATGACTGTCATCCAAGTTAAACAAGGCTCTAGATGATATTGCGACAACAAGTTTATCACTCAGTACCTTCGACATACCCTACTCGACCTTCTCGATATTAGTACGCAACAATTCAAACACCAGACGTTTGAGGTCCTCTAGGGTTCGCTTACTGCGCTGCCCCTTCTGATTGACCACAACCAGTAATAATGAGTGTGTAAGCTCCAGATAAAAGCGCCCTAATCTGAGCAGCTCAGAGTTGCTTTCTTTAACGCCTAGGCGCTCGAACATTGCCGCCATTTTGGTGATGACTAAGTCGTCGTGCTGAAGGTCTAACTCTCGTAATTCAGGTATCGCCCAAAGAGCTTGCGCTAAAGGTAAAATGGAATATTGCTTCTGATAAACCTGATGCATTCGCCCAACGGCTTTACTCACAAAAACGTCTAAGGTCATGGCTTCCAAATTGAGTCTGGCAGTATCTTCTAGCGCCAAGGTCATCTCTTCCAACCAACTCGCCCCGAGGGAATACAAAATAGCGTGTTTATTGGGGAAGTAGTGATACAGTGAGCCGACCGATATTTTCAATTCTTTAGCAATGAGAATTGTCGTGAGGTCATCAAAACCCACTTCATCTAGCAACTTCGCGGTGATATCAAGTATTTGCTGGGTACGCTGCCGTGCTCTCTCTTGAACGGGCTTCCGTCTTGGATTTAAAGAATTTTTGCGCTTTTCCTGACGTTCAGTGGGCACTCGGGCATCCTTCGTTTGATGATATTTCTTGGCAGCTTACGGCTGGACGGTAAGAATGCTCTGGATACCCCTGTAAGTCAATTTCTTCTTCTAGTTCAAAGTCTTAGCTATAATTCTACAGCGTTTTAAATTCAACCTTTTGCCTCCAAACTAAAGGCTAAATCACACAAAATGACACTCGAAAAACTTATAACTTATCTAACAATCCATAGTAAAGCATTCCTGCCACTAGGCCCGGCCAGCGAAGTAATGTACCACCGGGAAAGCCAATGGTAGGTACATTGGCCATCACATCAAAACGCTCTGCAGTGCCACTAACAACCTCAGCGAGAAGCTTTCCAGCCATGGTAGCAGTCGGCACTCCGTGCCCAGAATAACCTTGCGCGTAAAACTGGTTGCCCTGAAGTCGTCCAAAATGCGGCATTCTATTGAGGGTGATCGCTAAGGTCCCCCCCCAGGCATAATCAATTTTGGTATTGGCAAGCTGAGGGTAAACCCTCAGCATATATTTTCGAACGAACTGTTTTAAGTCACTGGGGAAATTACTCGTATAGTTTTCACCACCACCAAAAATAAGTCGATTATCGGCTGACAGTTTCCAGTAATTAATCACAAACAAACTGTCAGACATTGAAACATCATCGCGAATCAATTCCCGCGCAAGCTTCGCACCTAGAGGTTCAGTGGCCAGAACAAAATTGTTTATGGGCATAATTTTTCCCGCCATCTTATTCTCTAACTTGCCGAGATAGCCGTTGCAGCCAAGCACTAAGAAGTCAGCGGTAACAGTGCCCTCGGCCGTTTTGATAATAGTAGGTTTGCCTTGATCATAAGATTCAACTCGCGAATTTTCGCAGAGTGTAACCCCCGCATTTTCCGCCGCATCTGCAAGGCCTTGCGCATAATTCAATGGGTGTAAATGCAGGCTACCATTGTCAAGCAAACCTGAATGATATTGCTTACTGCCAACCATCGTATCCAATTCAGCTTTTTCGATAAAGCGGAGCTGGTCATAGCCATAATGGTCTTGCATATGACCAACTTCTCCACGCAGCCCTGCCGAATGAGATGACTTAGAAGCAACGTGTAGGTTTCCGCGCTTTAGATCACAATCGATACTGTGCTTACCGATAAGCTCTTCAACGGTATTGACTGCCTCTAATGAATAATTCCACAGCAGTTTTGCACGTTCTTTACCCACTAGCTTCTCGAGCTCTTCCTGGTCTTTGCGCTGACCAGTACCTACATGACCACCATTTCGACCGGATGCGCCCCAGGCAATTTTTTCAGCTTCAAGCAAAATTACACTGTAACCTTTTTCCGCAAGGTGCAGTGCTGCAGACAAGCCAGTGTAGCCACCACCAATAACACAAACATCGGCCCTATGTTCGCCCTTTAATGCGGGGCGATTTTTTGAGTTATTTGCCGTAGCGGCATAATAGGAAGCTGTGTGCTGGCTAGGGTTTAGCCCTGATCGAATAACGCTCATAAAATAGTCCGCTCTGATACTGCTAACAAATTTTCAATGAAAAATGACTTTAATGATTTCTACACTACAGTGAGTAGGTTTTCACGTTCCCACGGGGTAATAATATTTTGATGCTCCTGATATTCAGCTCGCTTGATTTCACTAAATAAAGTCAAAAAACGCTCACTAAATAGTTCCTTTAAAGCATCTGTACCTTCCATCTCCGAGAGCGCAATCAAAATGTGCTCGGGCAGCAACTGAGTCTCGGTTTCATAAGCGCTCTCTAACATTTCTGGCAAGGCTTGCGATTTTTTATTTAGGCCTAGGAGCCCAGCACCCAAAGTGGCAGCCAGTGCTAGATAAGGATTTGCGTCTGCCCCAATTACCCGATTTTCAACCCGCCGATTTTTGGCATCAGACTCTGGCACCCTCAAACCAACGGTACGATTTTCATGGCCCCAGTGTGTATTGATTGGGGCAAATTGTTTGCGCACAAAACGCCGATAGGAATTCACATAAGGCGCAAATAAAGGCATTAAGGCCGGAATATACTTCTGCAGGCCCGCAATATAACTCATCAGCATATCGCTATCTGAACCATCTTCATTTGAAAAGATATTTGCTCCCGTTGCAACATCCAAAATACTCTGATGAACGTGCATCGCATTTCCTGGTTGGCCTGAAAGAGGCTTGGCCATAAAAGTAATCGACAAGCCGTGTTTAATGCAGGCTTCTCTCGCCGCACGTTTAAACATAAAGACCTGGTCCGCTAGGTTGAGTACTTCCCCGTGTTCAATATTGATTTCAAATTGACCTGGTCCGGCTTCATGTGTCAGCGCATCTATGGCCACGCCCTGCTGAGCACAGTACGCGTATATGTCATCAATCACCTCGCTATAATCCCGCAATATGTCTACGCCATAGGTTTGCGACCCAGATTCCAGCGCGCCCGTCCTAACATTGGGCCGCTCAAGTTCTTGTTTGGGATCCAGTAAAGGCTTACTCAAATAAAACTCAAATTCTGGGGCAACAATTGCCATTAGCCCCTGCTGCTTAAACTGACTAATGACCTGCTTAAGAACCTGTCGCGGCGCCATATCAAGAGCCGTACCGTCTTTTTCAGAGGCGTCACAAATGACGCAAGCCGTGGTTTTCTCACGCCAGGGGATAATACGCAAAGTGCCCAAATCCGGAATTAGCACAACATCCGGCTCAAGTTCAGAAATGACTGAGCTGTCAACAGTGAGGCCTTTCACATCTTGGGCGTACAACGATTCAGCTATACGTAGAGAGTTGCCTTCACAGGCCTTTATAAACTTGCCCGCCGGTAAGATTTTACCTCGTGCAATACCTGCTATATCAGGTACCAAGCACTCTACTTCTATAACACCACGATCAATTAACCATCGTTCTGCGCTTGCCAGATCGACAATATCACCTGCCAATTCATCTATTGTGGTCGCTGTGGCTTGCCGTGCACTTGCTATACTGTCATTCATCCCGGCTCTTTATCTCTTAGAGAGTTAATTTTATTACAGACCTCAGAATAGCTTTAGATCAGTAAATACACACCTTTACGGCGTTTTTTCCGATGATCCTATCAGCTTAGACTGAATTATTGTTCGGTTTTGCTTGAATAATAATTCGGTACTCTGTAATAATCAAGCCTCGCTAACAAAGCGATGCTTGAAGCCGGCTCGAAAAGCGAGTCTTAAATAGCCCGATTTTCACGGACAACCAATTGGTTACAGGAATTTATGCACAGTAAAAAGCTTAAAATTGGCATCGTCGCAGACTGTAAACTGCTAGACCCTCACTATTTTCACACTATAGGTGATAAGTACCTGCGAGCTATAACCGAGGGAATGGGAGCTACGCCGATATTAATTCCCGCACTGGGGGCCGACTTGCTCGATGAATACCTAGCCATGGTAGATGGTATATTGTTAACCGGCGCGTATAGCAACGTAGAACCTCACCATTATGGCGCTGAAAAAAATCAATCACCGGTTCATGACCCCCAACGCGACGCCACTACACTGCCTCTAATCTCAAAGGCAATTGACGCCGACGTACCTATTTTTGGTATTTGTCGCGGCTTCCAAGAAATTAACGTGGTTTACGGCGGAACCTTGCACGAAAAGGTTCAAAACTTGCCGGATATGCGCGACCACAGAGAAGACAGCAGCGCCAAAGTAGATGAGCAATATGCACCGGCCCATGAAATAGCACTAACAGAAGGCGGCCTTCTCGCAACCCTAGTTGGAGGCCCTGTCGCTTCGGTAAACTCTGTCCATCAGCAGGGAGTTAAGGATTTAGGCGCCGGTCTCAAGGTCGAAGCATTAGCCCCAGACGGCTTAGTTGAAGCTTTTCAAAGTGAACGAGCCGATCGTTTTGTATTAGCCGTGCAGTGGCACCCCGAGTGGAAAGTGACAGAAAACCCCTTTTATCTGTCGCTGTTTCAGGCTTTTAAGCAAGCCTGCCTCAATCGGCGCGCTCAAACACAATAATAGATATAAACCAAAGTGTTACAAACCAGGTGATGTATGCAAGCAATTAGCGAGTGGCTAGAAAAACATAGAATTACAGAAGTTGAATGTCTCATTCCAGATATGACAGGCAACGCACGGGGTAAGTTTATTCCCGCCGATAAATTCGTAAAAGAAGACAGTCGTCTGCCAGAAAGTATATTGATTCAAACGGTAACCGGAGAATACACCGATCAGCACGATGAACTGGTGAGCCCGCTCGATTCCGATATGTTTTTAGTGCCCGACCCTCGCACGATGAGAAAAGTGCCTTGGGCGGAGGATCCCACCGCGCAAATTATTCACGATTGCCATACTCGAGACGGCTCACCACACCCTCTTTCAACACGAAATATACTTAAGCGTGTCTTAAAACTTTATGACGATGAAGGCTGGCAGCCCGTAGTGGCGCCTGAAGTTGAGTTTTATCTAGTTAAGCAAAATATTGATCCAAACAATGTACTTCAACCGCCAAAAGGACGTTCAGGTCGCCCAGAGATTGCTCGCCAATCTTACAGCATCGATGCACTGAATGAGTTCGAACCGTTTATTGAAGACATGTATACCTTTTGTGAAGCCCAAGATTTAGATGTGGACACCTTGATTCATGAGTCAGGTGCCGCACAAATGGAAATTAATTTTCTCCACGGTGACCCCCTAAGTCTCGCTGACCAAGTATTCACCTTTAAACGCACAGTGCGTGAAACGGCCTTTCGGCACGGAATCTATGCCACGTTTATGGCTAAGCCTATGGAGGTTGAACCCGGCAGTGCGATGCATATTCATCAAAGTATTGTCGACAAAAAAACCGGCAAGAATATTTTCGTGGACGAGAATGGCGAAGAGAATGAACGCTTTTTACATTATATAGGTGGTTTGCAGAAATACACGCCGTCGACCATTAGCTTTTATGCTCCTAACGTAAACTCTTACCGCAGGTTTGCGAAAGATATGTCGGCGCCCGTGAATTTGGAATGGGGGTATGACAACCGCACCGCTGGCATTCGGGTGCCAGACAGTTCTCCCCAAGCGAAAAGAGTTGAAAACCGTTTTCCCGGTGTTGATGCTAACCCTTATCTAGCATTTGCAGCAACGTTAGGCTGCGGCTATCTCGGAATGAAACAAGGCATAAAACCAAGTGCCGCCAATACTGGGGATGCCGCGACTGGCGAAATCGACATAGCACGAAACCTTGAGCATGCATTAAGCTTGCTAAAAGGTTGTCCAGAATTAAACGATATATTCGGGGAGTTATTTATTCGAGCTTATACCGCGGTCAAGGAAGAGGAATTTGAAGCTTTTAATCGCGTTATTAGCTCTTGGGAACGAGAGTATTTGTTGCTAAACGTATAATTTTTTATAAACACAGTTTTCAGGAGTAGAGAAATGAATCAGCAGGCAAACATCAACACCCAAGACTTACAGGCCTTGGATCGCGAACACCATATGCACCCCTTTACGGATCAGGGAGACCTAAATAATAAAGGAACCCGAGTTATTACCAAGGCCGACGGTGTTTATATTTGGGATTCAGAGGGCCACAAAATGCTCGACGGCATGGCCGGGCTTTGGTGTGTTGCAGTGGGTTACGGCCGCAAGGAACTTGCCCAAGCCGCATACGATCAAATGCTTGCGCTGCCCTATTACAACAGTTTCTTTCAATGCTCAAACCCGCCGGCGATCAAACTTGCAGAAAAGCTGGCAGAACTCGCACCGGATCATTTGAATAACGTATTTTTTACCGGATCGGGCTCAGAGTCTAACGACACGGTATTACGTTTGGTACGACACTACTGGAAGAGCAAAGGTGAACCGCAAAAGAGCGTTATTATCAGCCGCAAAAATGCCTACCATGGGTCAACCGTGGCCGGAGCAAGTTTGGGCGGGATGAAGTATATGCACGAACAGGGCGACCTGCCAATTCCAGGCATTGTGCATATCGACCAACCCTATTGGTTTGCTGAGGGTGGAGACTCTGACCCAGAAGAGTTTGGTTTGGAGCGCGCCCAACAACTCGAAGCTAAAATTCTAGAATTGGGGGTTAACCGCGTGGCGGCTTTCATTGCTGAACCACTGCAAGGGGCCGGCGGTGTTATCATTCCTCCCGCGTCTTACTGGCCAGAAATTTCTCGAATTTGTGAGAAATACGACATTTTGCTTATCGCTGACGAAGTGATCACGGGTTTTGGCCGTACGGGCAACTGGTTCGGGTCTGAAACCTATGGCATCAAGGCAGATTTCATGCCAATTGCGAAAGCACTGTCCTCCGGTTACCTGCCAATTGGCGGCGTTATGTTGAGCGATCGAGTCGCCAACTATCTAAAAGAAGAAGGTGGCGAAATCAATCACGGCTATACATATTCTGGTCATCCCGCCGCAGCAGCCGTTGCGCTGAAAAATCTCGAAATCATTCAGAGTGAAAAACTTGTAGAAAAAGTCGCTGAAGACACGGGGCCCTACCTGCAAAAACGATGGAAGGAATTACTGGAACACCCTATTGTAGGAGAAACTCGCGGTGTCGGCCTAGTTTGTGCCCTTGAGCTAGTAAAAGACAAAAACACTCGAGAACGCTTGGCGCCAGACGGAAAAGCCGGTGGTCTATGTAAAGATTTCTGCACCCAGAATGGTTTAGTTATGCGGGCAACGGGAGACATTATGTTAGTTTCGCCTCCGCTTGTGATCAGCCGAGAAGAAATTGATGAGCTTATCACTAAAGCTCGTCAAAGCTTGGATGACACCTTAGCCGCCATTGAAAATGGTGCACTGGACGAATAGAGCCCGCAGATGCCGCAGCTTTGAAATCATTGACTGCGGCATTTTCTTTTACTCAATCAAATAATAAATAACTATTATGAGTACTTTAGAAATTCCGACCCCGGGGCTCAGCAAATCTTATCTTGCATTTCAGGCCTTTAAATACAGTGTTTACATACTGCTCAGCTACAATATCTTTCTTTTTTTCCAGGAAGACTTTGCTGCAAGCGCGCAAACGTTTACCAATGGCATAAGCCTCTATGACGTAGGCGAAGCATTTTCGGCGACGATTGATACTGCTGCATGGGTTGTATTGATTTTACTCTTCGAACTAGAAACTTTTTTGCTGGATGACGAGAAGATCGTAGGCACAACCAAAACTTTACTGCACAGTATTCGCAGTGTTTGCTACGCCCTCATTGTCTATTCACTCTACGGCTACATTGTAAAACTGAATTTGGTTTTAAACACTCTACCCTATTCAATCGATGACGCCTGCTCATTGATTGACACGGCGTACACATATATTTACACCTTAGATGAATATATGCCTATTGAAGCTTCAAATTGCGCCGCTTTAAACAATGGCGATCTGCTTCGCATTGCAGATACACAAATTATTTCCACCTTAGACCGCATGCAAGAAACACAGCGCTTAGCCTGGCTTTCCGTATTCAACTCGATCGACTGGCTATTGATTGTAGCGATCCTTGAAGTGGATGTTTATCTTCAGCTAAGAGGTCGCTTGGAAGGCCGTGTGCGCACGATAAGTAAAGTCATCAAAACCTTTCTCTACTCGTTTCTATTTATTGCCGCTATTTACTGGGGAATTAAGGGCGATTTTCTCGACTTTTGGGACGCCTTTCTTTGGTTGGTTGCCTTCATTTTTATCGAAATGAACATCTTCGAATGGCACGCAGAAACGAAACAGGAAGCGGAGGCCGCTCGGCCCTAATTGATTGGAAATTAGGCTGTGACATGAAAAGGAAGTGGGGGTGCGATACAAGCCCCCTCTCCCTCTTTAGCAAGAACACTAGATAGACTTAATGGTGCCCTTAGGCAAAACTGCGTGAACGGCAACACGCTGAAACTTTAACTCAGAATTATTTCCCACATCTAACACGATGTAATTTTCATCTACTTTGGTGATTTTTCCCAACATTCCGCTGGTCATCACAACTTCATCACCTTTCGCCAATGACGACACCAGATCTGTGTGCTCTTTCTGACGCTTGCGCTGTGGACGAATAATGAACAAATACATGAATACAAACAAGCCGCCAAACATCAGCAGGGTAACCATGGGGTTGGCTTCTGTCGCACCACCCGTTTGTGCCATAGCGGCCGGAATAAAGCTTTCCATCCAATTTACCTCTTAAGAATTTCAGGGATTACAAAGCCGGTAACTTTACCTTGTTTAATCAAGGCAGGCAATTAGCACCACACACAAATACCCCAATACCGTAGAGCTATCGGAGTATTTGTTTGAGGTACCTAGGAATGAGAAAAGGGTTTAAACGTAATCTCTAAACAGCTTGCGAAAAGTACTGGGAGAAAGCCCCGTCCAGCGCTTAAAAGCGTTGGTAAAGCTTGTACGATCTGAAAAGTCCAATATGCCTGAAATACGATCAATGCTGTGATTTTGCTCCACCAAGTAAGTGATGGAGTGATGGAAACGCACTTGATCGCGAAGCTGAGCAAAATTGATATTTTGCTGCTGTAGGCGTCGCTGAAGAGTTCGCTTAGACAAGCTCAACTCAGTGGCAATGAATTCAATGCCTAGCTTTTCATGACCTATTCGGTTTTGCAGTACTTCTACTACTTTACCCGCGACTCCATGCGCTTGTGGAATTTGGGCTTGGTAGCTGTATTCTTTGAAACTCTTAACTCCAGGCGTTACAAAACCCAGTGTGCCAGTTTCGTCTTCCTTGACGCCCTCTCGGCGTTGAACATTCATAGCTTCATTCATTCTGGCAACTCCTTCGGCCATCAGGACTATAGTTTCGCGATCTTGAGCAGTATAAGGCTTGTCGACAGTGCTCGTCGAAAAGAAATACAGCAAACCCGTGAATTCATCATCTGATAACACCGGCGTTGCTATATAGGCCTTAACTTGTGCACTATTATAGGCCAGCTTGTCCAGATTTACAGCCAAACGACCATCTACGGGTGAAAACAGGGTTAAACTACTGCTTCTTACTGCCTGCTGCAGGCCTTCTACTGGCCCCGCTTCATCGTTGACCATAGATTCAGCAGTGCTAAGGTCGTATTGATAACAGCGTGGAGCCCAAGCGCCCTGAGTATGCTGCACATAAATACCTTTATCTAGACCAAACATACGGCAACCCGCTTCTAGGTAAAACAGTATTTGTTGCGCTGAATCGGGCTTTGGGCTCAACAGCTGGCGATGTAAAAAACGCAAACGATCCGGAAATTGATCTAATTGGTAAGCTGCAAACGCTTCGCTTGAGTGCGATAGCGCTTCGGGCTTAAGGGCAATGTTATGCCGGGTATTATCCATTAACAGCTATGTCCATTCATTAATGAGACGACTCTCTAAAGTGGGCCTTGAGGGCCTGTTAAACTATTCTTTATTGCTGGATATAACTAGAATCAAAGGTGCCAATATGACGACTTACGCGCCTTATGGTGAAATTTTAAAAAGAAGTTTGCAGGCACAGGACTAAGCCTACCCTCTACGTCGATGCGGTCAACGCAATTGCTCGGAAATTGTGAACCAGTCGAGGTCTTTTGGATTCTCCTGTATTGGAGCATCCAAAAGACCCTATAAAAAACAATACTTTATAACTCGCTTGAAAGTAGGGCCAACAGATCTTCGTGGTGAGTTTTAGTTTTAAATTTATTCATTATATGAGTCAGGCGGCCTTCTTTGTTGATAATGAAGGTGGTTCTTACAATGCCCATATACTCGCGCCCCATAAACTTCTTGAGATCCCAAATACCGTATTTTTCAGCGATCCCATGATCTTCATCTGATAACAAATCGAAGTTGAGTTCATGCTTGTCGATGAACTTCTGGAGCTTTGCAACTGGATCAGGGCTTAAGCCCAATACTACAGTGTCCAAATCAGCCAGGGCCTTTTCACTATCTCGAATACCACAGGCTTGAGTAGTGCAACCCGGCGTTAAAGCCTTTGGATAAAAATAAACCACGACATTCTTTTTACCTTTGAAATCCTTCAAGCTTACTTTTTCACCGTTTTGATTTTGTAAGTTAAATACTGGAGCAAGATTTCCAATTTTTGGCAGAGCCATGAAAAATTTCCTTTTCTGTTAAATATTTATAAGGTCTATAAATCTTAATGGCAGAATTATAGCCCAAAAAAAACGCCGCGAGAGCGGCGTTTTTTAGGAAACTAAGAAAAATTACGCGGGCAACAAGTCTTTCACTGCATCGCGCTCTTCTTGAAGTTCTTTCTCTGTAGCACTCATTTTAGCGCGAGAGAAATCATTGATTTCAAGACCCTGAACAATTTCCCAGTCGCCGTTTTTGCAAACACAAGGGAATGAGTAGATCAAACCTTCTTCGATGCCATAACTGCCGTCACTGTATACACCCATGCTGACCCAATCGCCTTCAGTGCTACCTAAAGCCCAATCACGCATGTGGAAAATAGCCGCATTGGCAGCAGAAGCCGCACTAGAAGCGCCGCGCGCTTCAATAATCGCCGCACCGCGTTGCTGAACCGTAGGAATGAAATCGGCTTCATACCAAGCCTGATCAATCAAGCTCATCGCATCAGTACCTGCGACCTTGGTTTGATGAATATCTGGATACTGTGTTGAAGAGTGGTTGCCCCAAATAGTCAACTTTGTAACATCATTAATCGTTTTGCCAGTTTTTTGAGCCAACTGAGTCATAGCACGATTGTGATCAAGGCGCGTCATAGCGGTAAACTGACGAGGATTGATCGCTGGAGCATTACGTTGTGCAATCAGTGAATTGGTGTTTGCAGGGTTACCTACAACCAAAACTTTAATATCTCGAGAGGCGTGATCGTTGATCGCCTTGCCTTGCACAGAGAAAATTGCGGCGTTAGCAGCTAATAAGTCAGCGCGCTCCATACCTGGGCCGCGTGGACGAGCGCCTACGAGCAAGGCGTAATCGGCATCTTTAAACGCTACATTTGCGTCGTCGGTGCAAACCATGCCGGCTAGCAGAGGGAAGGCACAGTCATCTAGTTCCATTGCCACGCCCTTGAGCGCGTTCAGAGCAGGAGTAATCTCCAGCATCTGTAAAATTACAGGCTGGTCTTTACCCAGCATTTCGCCCGCAGCAATGCGGAATAACAAGGAGTAGCTGATTTGGCCAGCCGCGCCGGTAATGGCAACTCGAACAGGTGCTTTCACAATAATTCTCCGTAGGGCATTTAAATACTAAAACATGAGGCCGAGGGGCTCGGCCAGACGGTTGCGCATTATAGGGAACTGCACAGCCGAAGTATATGCTGCTTAAACGTTTAGGCTTTGATACAACGCATTTAAACGCTCGTATAAAGCTTCTGGAAAGTCAGCGGTCTTTGCGTCAAGCTCGGCAATAATCTCGACGAGGTGTTCGTTATCTTCTCGACCGCCCCAGATTTTGCGGTAAGAACCGTCTTTGTAGCCATTGTCCTGACGAAAGAAGTTAAGCACATTTTTGCCCACATAACCTTCATATAACTGATCAAAGCTGAGGTTAATACCCGCCATCAGACGCCCGAAAGAGGCCACCGAGAAGTCTCGACTCGTGAGGGTTTCACCCGCAAATCGCTCAAGGTCTAAGCGAAAATCGGGCTCGTCACTTGATATATCCAAATTTGCTTCAATCAAATCCGCGATTTCCTCTTCAGTCAAATCGCGACTCAGTAAGATGCTCAGTCCAAAATGCCAGATATCGATCAATTCAAGCTTCACTTGCTCAACATCTGGGTCCTGTCTCTTCCACCACTTCCATCCGTAGTGGTCAAGCAGCTCACCGCACTCGATCCATATGGCGCGATACCACTCAAACCCTTGGTTTTGCCAGTCGGCATTCACCTTAGTGTTCATGCTGTTCTGCAGGGCCAGCATGGCCTGTATTTGCTGCCTCATAAGGTGCTACTCATCACTCTGGTGGAATTGGCTTGATTAAACAAGCGAAAGAAATTATTGGTCGTTATCTCGGCAAGCTCTTCTAAGCTAATGCCCTTAAGCTCGGCCACATACTCAGCCACTTCACGCACATATTTAGGCTGATTGGGCTTGCCACGATAGGGAATTGGCGCCAAGTAAGGCGAGTCGGTTTCGACCAAGAGATGATCCAATGGAACGTTTCGAACCACATCTCGCAGCGCTTCGGCATTTTTGAAAGTAACTATTCCCGAAATAGAGATCATATAATTCATGTCAATGGCTCGGCGCGCCATGTCCCAGTCTTCCGTGAAACAATGTAAAACTCCGGCGCTTTCAAGATTTCCGTGGGTTTTAATCAAATTGAGCGTATCTTCCTTAGCGTCACGAGTGTGCACCACAACCGGCCTTTGGCTTTTGTCTGCGGCCTGCAAGTGATGGACAAAGCTCTCTTGCTGTAAGGCTTTGCTGTCCTGGCTATAGTAGTAATCTAAACCCGTCTCACCTATGGCAACAACTTTGTCTTGCCGAGCGAAATCAATGAGCTGCTCAACCCCGGCAACGCCACTGTCGACATCTAAGGGGTGAACCCCCACAGAAGCCCAAACATTGTCGTTCGCCTGAGCAATATCAACTACATTTTGAAGGTTTTCCAAGCTTATACTGATGCATAGAAACCCCTCGATTCCTCGCTCGCGAGCAGCGTCAAGGGCCAAAGATAAGGTGTTTTCGTAGCGATCCAAGTTTATGCGATCAAGGTGACAGTGAGAATCAATAATCATGGGAATTCTAATAGTGGAGCGTTACATGGTGTGGGTGGGTCTGTCCGACTCGAGAGAGCCCGCTAAATAGGTTTCAATCTTCTTGGAAGCTGTATCGTCCTGATCGTTAAACTGAACCCCAATGCCAGCAGCACGGTTACCCTGTGCGCCTTTAGGGGTCACCCACACAACTTTACCGGCCACGGGGATCTTTTCCGGCTCATCCATTAGGTTCAACAGCATGAACACTTCATCGCCCAGGGCATAGGTCTTATTGGTTGGGATAAAGAGCCCACCATTGTTCAAAAAGGGCATATAGGCTGCGTAGAGCACTGCCTTGTCTTTAATTGTTAATGAGAGAATGCCGTTGCGGGCCCCTCCTCCAATACCTTTCATAGAACTCGGTCCTAGCTATCGTTTCATATGGCTGATCTTATTGCTGCTTAAGGTAATTCATTCGCCCTAGCCTGTCTAGCACGCCCGTACGACAATCTCGCCAGCGCTCTCCAATCCATCAAAATCTCTTCCAGTAGCAATTGTTTATTAGGGTTTGCGCTGCTCAGAAGTTGGCGTTTCGACATCAATATCTTGTCCAAGTATCGATACAGCAAAGTGGGGTCGAGCCCTTCCAACAATGGCAGTAGCGAAGTCTCTGGTATCTGCCCTCGACCCGAGTCTTTAGCGCTCAAATAACAAGCTATACCATGAACCCAAGCAATCAACCAATCCATTAACTCCAAGGTATCGAGGTCTAGAAACTTTTTTGCTGCCTCAAGCGGCGAGACTTGCCCTAGGGCCACATTCGACAAGGTACTCTGAAAGCCCTGCCGCTGCTCCAATAAGTCGCCATTCAATAGGGCCAAGGCCGCTAAGGGAGCGCCGTCAGCAAACTGCAATAATGACTCAGCGCGGTCATCACTGGCCATAGCCGCAAGCCAAGGCAACGCCAAGTCCTTTGAGGGCGTTAATAAGGTAAGTGTTTGGCAGCGGCTTCGCACCGTTGGCATCACTGCACTGGGTACATGACTGACTAACACAATGAGCGTATTGCCTGCGGGTTCTTCCAGGCTTTTCAATAGCGCATTGGCAGCATTAACGTTCATGGCCTCGGCGGGCTCAATAATTACGACCTTATAGCCGCCCTGCTGAGATGTTTTACTGACGTATTCCGCCAAACTGCGAATTTGGTCAATCTTAATCGCCTTGCCAGCTTCTTCTGGCCTTATCAGCTTAAAATCGGGGTGTGTTTCTGCACGATTAAGCTGACAAGCTCGACACTCGCCACAGGCGAGACCACTGCGCGGTGTTTGACACAATAAATATTGACCTAAAGCCCGCGCAAGGTGGGACTTCCCCAAACCCTGCTGCCCTGCGAACAACAAGGCATGAGGCAACTTGTCGGCTAGGTGCTGATCCAGCACTCTCTGCCACTCGGTCTGCTGCCAAGGATAAGGTATTGCGGGAAAATCTACTGACTTAGGCTCACTGTCTTTCATGATTAGGGTCTGATTGAGGAATTTTCTAGCGGAACAATCGAGTCGGTTCGACAATTGTGCGATAATAGCGCAAGCAACTTAACCGAAATACAGCGCACAGAGTAAAGCTTCGCAATGCACGACACAATCCCTATTGTCTATGAAGACGACGCTATTTTAGTGGTAAATAAACCCAGTGGTTTACTCACTGTGCCTGGGCGCGGACCCGAAAAGCAAGACTGTTTAATAAAACGGCTTTTACAGCCATATCCCAACGCAAGAATTGTCCACCGCTTAGATCAACCCACCTCTGGTTTAGTGATCATCGCGCTCAGTCACGCGGCTCAAAAAGCCATGGGGCATCGCTTTGAGAAACGAGAAATTGAGAAAAGTTACGTCGCCGTTGTTCATGGTCTAGTAAGTGAAAACTCAGGAGAAGTTGAGCTGCCACTTATCTGCGACTGGCCAAACCGGCCAAGACAAATTGTAGATTCCGTCAATGGGAAGTCAGCGCTAACACGTTACAAAGTACTGGATTACGACACTGAAAAACAATGTACCCGCGTAGCACTATTTCCCTTTACCGGTCGCTCGCATCAATTGCGTGTTCATATGCAGGCAATAGGCCATGAGATTCTAGGCGACCAATTGTACGCTGGTGAGCTTGCACTTGAAGCATCTTCGAGACTGTTATTGCACGCTTCGCAGCTAAAATTTTTGCATCCTATTAGCGAGCAAGCGCTGGAATTTCACTCGCCACCGCCGTTTTAGAAACGCTGCAAAATCACAGCAATATCCTCTTGGACCTCAGCAAGAGTTTGCCCTGCGTCAACAACTGCATAGCGATGAGGATATTCTTCCGCCCGAGTCAAATAAGCCGCGCGAACACGCTCAAAAAAAGGTATCGACTCAATCTCAAACCGGTCTAACTCCCCCCGCTGACGAGCTCTCTCCAAACCCACCTTTACATCAATATCCAAAATCAAGGTCAAGTCAGGGCGTAGATCACCCTGGACAAATTGTTCTAAAGATTTAATTTTTTCCAGATCAATGCCTCGCCCACCGCCTTGATACGCATAGGTGGCATCCGTGAAACGATCACAGAGCACCCACTCCCCACGCGCCAGTGCAGGTTCAATGACGGCCTGTATGTGCTGCGAACGCGCAGCGAACACCAATAACAACTCAGCTGTCTCATCAACAGTTTCGTCACGATTGGCCAACAGCAAATCACGAATGTCTTCCGCAATCGGCGTACCTCCGGGCTCACGGGATAAGGTGAGAGTAATTCCCCGAGCAAGCAATTGTCGCCGGATGAAATCGATATTGGTACTTTTACCAACACCTTCTGTTCCTTCGATCGTTAAAAACTTTCCACGCATTATTATCTTTCCCTTTTAGCGCTGTGGGGCGGAGCGATAATTATCACGACGCTGATTAATTTGGTATTGCCTAACAGCCTTATTATGCTCTTCAAGGCTCGCAGAAAAATAATGACTGCCATCACCCTTGGCGACAAAATAGAGAGCCGTTCCTGCGTCTGGATGAAGCGCACCATGGATAGATTTTCGCCCCGACAACGCAATCGGCGTAGGTGGCAAACCCTTAATCAGATAGGTATTGTAAGCCGAGGGCTGCTTCAGATGCCGGCGACGTAGGTTGCCCTGATATTCTTTACCCAAACCGTAAATAACTGTTGGGTCCGTTTGCAGCCGCATTTTTAAGGCCAAGCGACGAACAAAAACGCCGGCAATTTTCTCTCGCTCCATGGCTTGCCCACTTTCGCGCTCGATAATAGACGCCATAATCAATGCTTCGTAAGGGTTTTTATAAGGCAAATTTTCTGCGCGCAATAACCACTCGGCGGCCAACACCTTCTTCATTTTTTCATAGGCGCGTAATAACACTGTTCGATCGCTGTCACCGGACTCGTATTGATAGGTGTCAGGAAAAAACAAACCTTCCGGATGTTTTTCATTCAGCGTCAGCTTTTGAAGCACTTCATTATCCGTAAGAGATAACAGTGTTTTGCTAATTTTTTCTTGCTTGTGCAAATGGGTTAATGCCTCTCGAAAAGTCCAGCCTTCGAGCAAGGTAACCTTGTAACTTACAACCTTACCACTACGGAAAAGCGATAATAATTCATTTGGGCTAGCGCTTTCGGGCAGCCGATACTCGCCGGCCCTAATATTCGTTTTATTACTCAAGCGGGCATAAATCACCCACAACTTTGGATGGGAAAGAAGACGCAAACCTTCCAATCGTGTGGCAACGCGGCGAATAGAGTCGCCAGCATTAACGGTAAACGCCAAACCCTCTTTAGAAATATTACTGGGAGCATGAAGATAGCTATGTATGGAAAACACGACCACAGCGGTAAGTAGTACTAAAACTGCAGTTACGCGCCCCACCCATTTCATAGTTTAGCGGCCAGTAAAGAGGTTAATGCCTGCTGCAACTCTTGCGTCACGTCGCCCGAACCCCAATGACAATCCTCAAGGCTCACCACAGGCCGAATACCCATCACGCTATTACACATAAACATTTCATCTGCTTGTTTGATATCGTCTAAGGTCAATTCAAGTTCTTTTACACCCCGTGCGACCGAGGGCGCCAAGTGTTCGATAATACAATCGCGCATTACCCCTGCAACTCCACAGTGATTGACTAAGGGGGTTAAAAGAACCTTATCGACCACAATAAAAACATTGGAAGATGTTCCCTCAATAACCAAATCTTGGCTGTCGCGCAACAAGCCTTCCGAAAAATTTTCACTTTGCCACTCAGCTCGCGCCAATACATATTCCAGCTTATTTAAATGCTTTAGACCCGCCAGGTGCTTATTTCTACCCAAGCGATGCTCACAAAGAAATAGATTTAGCTCGACGTTATTAGGTCTTTGAAAATTTACTGGAGGCGGTACAACAACAATGCAAAGCGTTGTTTCGCCGAGGTCTGGAATAGCATAACCTCGGCCACCTGGACCTCTGGTCACAATCAATTTCACAACTGCATCTGTAATGTCCCGCTTTCTCGCGGTGAACAAAACCTGTTCCAACTGTTGCTCAAGCTCAACTTGATCAAACTTAATGCGAAGGCGATCGCATGATCGGCACAAGCGTCGAAAGTGCCATTTTAAAAGCGGGAGGTGCCCTCCCCGCATGGCCATGGTCTCGAACACACCATCGCCATAGGCAAAGCCTCGATCGAGCGGGGAAATAGGCGCATTTTCGACGCCATTAACAAATACAATAGGGCTAAAGCTTAACATGGCTCTAGTGTAAACAATTTAACGTAGCTTTCGGAAAAGTATTGAACCGTTAGTGCCGCCAAAACCAAAGGAATTCGACAGCACCGAGTCAATCTTACGCTCTTGTGCGGTATGCGGTACAAGGTTTATGTCGCAACTCTCTTCTGGATTGTCCAAATTAATGGTGGGCGGAGCAACCTGATCACGAATTGCCAAGATACTAAATATAGCCTCGACCGCACCGGCCGCCCCGAGCAAATGACCAATCATCGATTTGCTTGAGCTCACTGCCACCTTAGAACTTGCCGAACCCATAACTGATTTCACGGCCTGGCATTCCGCCACATCACCGGCCGGAGTCGAAGTGCCATGCGCGTTGATATAATCAATCGAATCTGCCGATATGCCCGCATCTTTAATGGCATTCGCCATGGACCGTGCGGCACCTGCACCGTCAGGTGGAGGCGAGGTCATGTGATAAGCATCACCGCTCATACCAAAGCCGATCATTTCGGCATAAATATTCGCACCCCGCGCTTTTGCGTGCTCATACTCTTCCATCATTATGACGCCAGCGCCGTCACCCAACACAAAGCCATCTCTATCTTTGTCCCAAGGCCGGCTCGCCGCTTCCGGGTCGTCGTTGCGAGTAGACAGCGCTCTTGCCGCAGCGAAACCTCCCAAACCCGCGGGTGTGGTAGCCATTTCAGCACCACCCGCTAACATAGCGTCTGCATCTCCGTACATAATCGTGCGAGCCGCTAAACCAATACTATGAGTTCCCGTGGTACAAGCCGTTACAAGGGCCAAATTCGGTCCGCGAAAACCATACTTGATAGAAAGGTTGCCCGCGATCATATTAATAATCGCCCCGGGGACAAAAAAGGGCGATATACGACGAGGCCCTTTGTGCTCTATTGTTAAGGCGCCGTTCTCAATCGAGCCTATGCCGCCAATGCCTGCGCCAATCACGGCACCAATGCGATCTGCATTTTCTTCACAAACTTCTAGGCCAGAATCTTCAAAAGCCTGAATGCCTGCCACCATACCGTACTGAATAAATGGGTCCATTTTACGGGCATCTTTCAATGCCATGTAGGGTTCCACATCAAAATCTTTAACGCCCGCGCCAAAACGTGTGGTGAATTTAGAGACGTCAAAATGCGAGATAGGTCCTACACCACTTCTACCTGCTAGAATTCCTTCCCAGGTGCTTGCAACAGTATTCCCTAAAGGGCTCACCATTCCGAGGCCAGTCACTACAACTCTTCTTTTTGACACCTAGTATTCTCCAAACAAGATAATTTTATGGGGCCGTACAAACAACAAAAGCCGCACTATCTCGCAATAGTGGCGGCCTTTGTTACTCAATATCCAGCAGAGCTGAAAAATTAAGCTTGGTTTGAGTTGACGTAGTCGATTGCCAACTGAACTGTAGTAATTTTCTCAGCTTCTTCGTCAGGAATTTCAGTTTCAAATTCTTCTTCTAGAGCCATTACCAACTCTACAGTATCCAGAGAGTCTGCACCTAGATCTTCTACGAAAGACGCTTCGTTTTTTACTTCTTCTTCTTTAACGCCCAGTTGCTCTGCAACGATCTTTTTTACGCGCTCTTCAATGCTGCTCATAAGTTTTTAAACTCCTAATCAATAAATTCGGTTAAACCATTGTTATAAATCTGGTCGTCCAGACTTTTTGAAACTGCGGTGGTTAACACGGACGGCATTTTACATTGAATTCCACCGTGTTGTAACGCACTTAACAAAAATTCTTTGAAATAAAGGAATATATCCCTATAAATCAAAGACTTACTACATATACATACCACCATTAACATGGATGGTTTCACCCGTAATATAGGCTCCAGCGTCACTGGCAAGAAAATTCACCAAGGCTGCAATCTCTTCGGGCTGACCTAGGCGCGCCAATGGTATTTGGTTTAGCATCAGGTTTTTTTGATCTTCGGTAAGCACTTTTGTCATATCGGTATCAATAAACCCTGGCGCCACTGTGTTCACAGTAATGTTTCGCGACCCCACTTCTTTTGCCAACGATCGTGCAAAACCTGCAACGCCCGCTTTAGTAGCGGCATAGTTAGACTGACCCGCATTGCCCATTTCACCGACAACCGAACTGATATTGATAATACGACCCCAACGGGATTTCATCATCCCCCTGAGGCAGGCTTTACTGAGACGGTAAACCGCACTTAAGTTGGTGTTTACCACATCAAACCATTCGTCCTCACTCATACGCATCAGTAAATTGTCTTTAGTAATGCCGGCATTATTAACCAAAATAGCGGGTGGCTCATAGTCCGCCTTGATCGCAGCCATCAAATCAGTCACTGACTCCAAGTCAGTCACATTCAGAACCTTACCAACTCCCTTAATACCCTTTTCCGCGAAGCGCGCTGTTATTTTTTCTGCACCAGACTCACTGGTTGCTGTACCAATGACAATGGCGCCTTCAGCGCCTAAATAATCGGCAATGGCTGCACCAATACCGCGACTGGCACCACTAACCAAAGCTACTTTATCCTTAATACTCATGGGCTATTTTCCTTTTCAACAAATTAGTTAGATCAGTGCGCTAAGCACAAACGTTTTCAAGCGCCTTGCTCAAATCAGCAGGAGACTCTGTCGCCATTCCCACCAAAGCCTTGTCAATACGCTTACTTAAACCTGACAAAACCTTGCCAGGACCACACTCAACCGTTGTAGCCACACCTTTCTGCGCCATAGATTTCACACAATCCACCCACAAAACAGGACTATAAATTTGCTCAATCATTAAGCTTCGAATGACGGCTGGATCATCTGAAGTACAAGCGTTGACGTTGTGAACGACAGGAATACTGGGTTTCTTAAACTCTGTAGCGCTAATATATTCCGCCAAGCGATCAGCTGCAGGCTTCATTAGAGAAGTATGGAATGGCGCACTCACTGGTAAAGGCAAAGCTCGCTTTGCCCCGGCAGCCTTACAAGCGTCAATGGCACGACCTACAGCCGCGGCTTCGCCGGCAATCACTACCTGACCGGGAGAATTGAAATTTACCGCCGACACAACTTCGCCTTTTGCTGACTCCGTGCAAGCACCTTGAATCTCTTCATCGCCCAAGCCAATAATGGCCGCCATAGCACCAACACCCGCAGGCACGGCCTCCTGCATAAACTTACCACGCAATTGCACCAACTTTACGGCGTCTTTAAACGCTAGAACTTCCGCCGCCACTAGTGCAGACCATTCGCCCAAACTATGCCCCGCGAGCACAGACGGCTTAGCGCCCTCTTTTTCCAACCAAACCCGCCAAACCGCAATACTCGCGGTCAACAATAGAGGCTGCGTACACTCTGTTTGATTGATAATATCTTGTTCGCCATTTTGAACCCGATCCCAAAGATCGTAGCCCAGCACCTCACTCGCTTCCAAAAAAGTGGCTTGTACCACCGGATATTCGGCCGCCATTTCAGCCAGCATGCCAATTTTTTGTGAACCCTGCCCTGGGAAGACAAAAGCTAAAGAGTCTTTACTCATTGTTTCTCACCTGTACCAATTGATAAGTTTTACGAATGACTTAGAGTCGCAAACGATTGACTGATTTTTTGCGGTAGTTGCTTTAAGCCCTGCTCTTTTGCCATTACGAGCGCCGTCTCAAACGCGGCTTTGTTAGCGCTGCCATGGCTCTTCACCAAGGTGCCCTGCAGCCCTAAAAAACTGGCGCCATTATAACGGCCGGGATCAAAGCGATTGCGCCATTTCAGCAGCAAAGGACGGGCAATTTGGCCAATTACCCGCGCGAATACGCTAGATTTGAAGGTCAGCTCAAGCTGTTTGGCCATTAGGCGTGCAGCACCCTCACTTGATTTCAACGCGATGTTACCAATAAATCCATCACAGACCAAAACATCCGCCACCCCACGATAGATACCATCACCTTCAACATAGCCGATATAGTTAATTCGCGAGTGTTCCTTCAAAAGCTCAGCGGCCAATTTGATGGTTTCAACGCCCTTAATGTCTTCTTCACCGATATTTAACAAACCCACTCGTGGCATCGTATTACCATCAACTACCGACGCGAGCTCCACGCCCATTAACGCAAACTGGAGCAGTTGTTGAGCATTACAATTAATATTCGCACCAAGATCTAAAACAAAACAGTGAGTTAATTCACTTGCGCCATTTTTGTTATTGCCTTGAGTTGGCACTGGCTTACAAATGGCAGGCCTGTCTACGCCGGGAAATGTCTTTAACAAAAATCGACCTGCGGCCATCAATGCTCCCGTATTACCAGCGCTAACACAGGCGTCGGCCTCGCCATCTTTCACAGACTCAATTGCCAGCCACAAAGAAGATTGACGCTTATGCTTTAGCACTCGGGAAGGTTTATCAGACATACTAACGCTATCAGGGGCATGCAAAAGAGTGATGCGGGAAGAATATGTTTCGGGTAAAAATTGTTTGATCAGGGAAATATCGCCGACTAAGAGGATGGATACTAGAGGATCCGTGTCGACTAAGGATAAAGCTGCAGGAACAGTTACGCGGGGACCGAAGTCCCCGCCCATAGCGTCAACCGCTATTCGAACTGTCTTTGACAATGTTACTCGTCATCACCAGTGTTGATAACTTTGCGACCGCGGTAAAAACCATCCGCTGTCACGTTGTGACGCAAATGCTTTTCACCTGACGTTGGATCTACCGACAAGGTTGGACCCGACAGTGCGTCATGTGAACGACGCATACCGCGACGTGAACGAGTTTTCTTACTTTTTTGAACGGCCATTTTGGTGCTCCTATCTACCTATATAACTAAAGCCGGGGCGCCTCATTATTTCGGCGAGCCCTTAAGTTGCTCTAGCACTTGAAAAGGGTTTGGCTTGGTTTCCGGCTCAATTGAATCATCGCCGACTGAAAACACGGCTTGATCAACGCAGGCATCTTCGTGATAGGACACCATAGGCAAATTAAGTAACAACTCTTCTTCGATTATCTCGTAGAGGTCTGCTGCACCTTCTTCAAGTATCCAAGGATCGAGACTTTTTGGCAGCTTCGCAGCATGCTCTTCGTCCCACACCACCGCCAACGATAGGGTACTTCCTACCTCGAGAGCCATAGGCTCAAGACACCGCTGACAGGTCACTTGAAGGTTTGCCTGTGCCGTACCGCTTAGGGTTTTTCTACCCTCGTTATCGATACCGAACACCAAATCAACGTTCACTTTTGAATCAGACTCAACGACGGCCTGTGCCACTCGGGACAGTGCCGACACCGCTATATTACCTCTCAGAGTAATGCCTTGTTGGGCAAATTTCCGGGGGTCAACCTGCCTGGGCAGGGTCTTTACAAAAGGGGCCATTGACATAAGCGCGCCATAATAGGGATATGTTATTGATCTGTCAAAGAAAAATAGAACTAATGGCTCTATTTTTCAGCTTATTTCAGTAGAATAGCTCAGCAATGGAATGATTGCCCTGCCCTAACTGAATAAGACACCCTAAAATGCCTGATCTCGTGCTCGCCTCAAGCTCCAAATACCGACTGCAGATGCTGCAAACACTCGGCCTACCATTTGTATCGCTGGCCCCAGATATCGATGAAAGCCCAAAACCCAGGGAAACGCCGAGAGATCTAGTCTTGCGCCTAGCCAAAGCTAAGGCGCTTGCCCTAGCACCCAACTTCACTAACGCCCTCATTATTGGCTCAGACCAAGTTGCGTTAATTGATGGCACCTTACTCGGCAAACCCCACACCCATGAAAACGCCTTTGCGCAACTCAAACGATGCAGCGGCAGAACTGTAGAGTTTTCAACAGGGCTCTGCCTGTTAAATACGGCAACAGGTGAAGCTGACGCTTTGGTCGAGCCATTCTTTGTAAGCTTCAGAACTCTGAGCGATACCCAAATTGAAAACTACCTATATAAAGAAGAACCCTATGACTGCGCAGGAAGTTTTAAGTCAGAAGGCTTGGGAATTGCACTTTTTGAAGAACTCAATGGCCGCGACCCAAATAGCTTAATTGGCCTGCCGTTAATTCAGCTCGTGACGATGCTAAGCCGGGCGGGCCTTGATGTACTCAGCCAACCCACACAAGCACTCTAGCAATAGACCTTGATTCCGAACATGCTCACTGACATTTGTCGCGATCAATCTAGCTGCAAAAGCTAAATTATTGAAAAATAAGTAATATTTATAGCGCAACAAGTTTTGACAGCAAGGCTTCTAACTCTGCACTCAAGGGCGCGCTCACCACAGTTGGCTCTATCTCGCCAGGAAGATAAAATTGTAACTTGGCCGCATGCAGAAACAGACGACTTAATCCCAGCTGCTTCATCGTGCTATTCACCTCATCCACACCGTACTTGTCATCTCCAACTAAGGGGTGGCCAGCACACTGGGCGTGAACTCGAATTTGG
>Ga0209081_1000128_pt1 | contig 41958 bp, 32 predicted proteins | sample GOMGulsemesocosm_4_FD_184636 | JGI IMG/M metagenome (GOLD analysis project Ga0209081, IMG submission 184636) | Methane-oxidizing microbial communities from mesocosms in the Gulf of Mexico - GOM15B Gulf of Mexico (SPAdes) (version 2) | ecosystem: Environmental > Aquatic > Marine > Cold seeps... | reverse complement strand
AAGCGACTTTTTAACAAAATATTCTCGACTAGAAATGAGCGAATGTAAAAAACTATTTGGCCTTTTGACTCTCTGTACTCTCGCCCTCTTTCTTTTCTGCAGGCTCTGCCTCGACTTTAACTTCTTCCTGCTCTTTTGCACCCGCCTCTTCAAGAATCTTAAGCAACTGCGTATGATCTGATTTCTTAGCTTTAACTAATACACGTACGCCCAGCTTATCTTCCGCATTGACATCTGCCCCCGCACTAATTAATAAATGAACTAAACGCGGATCACCAAAAATAATGGCATCCATAAGTGCTGTGGAGCCTTGGCTATCAGCTAGGTTTACATTGGCACCATAAGCAATTAATACTTGCATAACGCGATAATTACCACTGTACGCAGCCACCATTAAGGCGGTACGCCCACGAACCTTGCTATTAACATCCCCTCCTGACGAGAGAATTGTGTGCACTCGTTGTGGTTGACCTTGGATTGCGGCCCTAAATAAATCTTGCCCTGTTTCTGCAAACAGCGCGCCACTGTACATCACTAGATTTAGTATTAGCCCTAAGATACCGTTTCTCATTATGACTCCAGCCCTAGTTTTTTTAATCGATACCGTAAGGAACGAAAGCTCATGCCGAGTTGCTTAGCCGTCGCAGTGCGATTCCATTTATTTTGTTCTAACGCTTCACTAATCGCCTGTTTTTCTATGTCTTCTAAATAGTCTTCCAAAGAACCCATAATTGGATTATAGGTTCCGGGGTCGGGTAACTGCGTTACCGCTGAATGCAAGTCTAAGTCTTGTTCGGTAATTACTTCACCATCATGCAAAGCAACGGCTCTCTCCAGAATATTTTCTAGTTCACGAACATTGCCAGGAAATTTATATTGCTTTAATGCCTTTAGCGCGCCTGACGAAAATTTTAACGCGCTAAACTGATTAGCGTTAGCAATTTTACTGAGAAAAAACTCACTTAACTGAGCAATATCTGCATTGCGATTACGTAATGCGGGAACATTAAGCTCAATCACATTAAGCCTATAATATAAATCCTGACGAAAAGCTCCTTCTTGAACTAATTTTGCTAAATCTTTATGTGTCGCACTTAATAAGCGAACATCAACGGCCTCTTCCTGCTGACTACCAATGGCGCGAACTTTCTTTTCTTGTATTGCACGTAATAATTTAACTTGTAATACTAAAGGTAAATCAGCGACTTCATCTAAAAATAAAGTTCCTCCTTCAGCAGCTTGAAACAGGCCCTGTTTATCTCCGTTTGCACCGGTAAAGCTACCTTTTCTGTGGCCAAAAAACTCACTTTCCATAAGCTCTGCGGGAATCGCGCCACAGTTAACCGCGATAAATGGTGCTTCGGAGCGGGCGCTTTGCTTATGTATAAGACTTGCAACTAACTCTTTGCCTGAGCCTGACTCACCTTGAATATAAACGGGGGCTTGACTGCGTGCAATCTTGCTAATTTTTGCCCGAACTTGGCACATTGCTTCAGACTCGCCTAATAAGGTGTCTCTAGAGCGTCTATCTTGTTTAGGAGAAAAATTGGTTTTTAAAGCATTACTAATTAATTGACGTAATACTTTCAGGTCAACAGGCTTAGATAAAAAATCAAATGCACCCTGCTTCATCGCTTTAACTGCTGCTTCAGCACTACCGTGCGCAGTAATGACAATAACCGGTAATTTAGGAAATGCGACCTGCATAGACGATAATAACTCTAGGCCATCACCATCCGGCAGACGCATATCGGTTAAACAGATATTAAAGCTCTGCTTTGTTAATAAAACATGCGCACTACTCAAGCTTTCAGCTGTCTTCGTTTCTATATCCATTCGATTTAAAGTGATTTCCAAGAGCTCTCGGATATCCGCTTCATCATCAATAATTAAGGCTTGCGCTTTATTCATAATTTAATTCTGCTCTGCACTTGCTAAATATAAGCGAAAACAACTACCACTAGCTATAGCTTGGTAGCTTAATGAGGCTTGATTTAATTCAGCTAATTCACGAGAAATATACAAACCTAAGCCCGTACCTGAATTAGAAGTAGTAAAAAATGGCTCGAACAAATGTTCTACCGTCGCTTGGGACATATTTTGTCCGTGGTCAATAACCTGCAAACAAGCTTGATTAAAAAAAGTGCTCACTTTCAGTTCAATATCTTGATTGGGGGTATAGCCGTATTTTAAAGCGTTTTCACAGAGATTATTTAGAATTTGCGTTAAATGCCCGGGATCAAAGAGTATATCTTGCACATCTTCTGCTACTGAGATATTAAATTGATTTTTCTGCCCGCGATTTTCTACCTCAAAAATAGCTAAATACTCTGGTAGCCATATCTCCAGATTAATGCGCTCTTGCTTTGAGTCTGTTCTACGCGAGAGCTGCAAAATATCTTCAATAATGGAGTTTACTCTTAAAGCATGAGCTTGAATAATTTCAGTTAAACGTAAGTCGGCACCTGACAATTTCGGGCATTCTGCTAATAACTGGCCTGCATGGCTTATTGCACCTAAGGGATTACGAATTTCGTGCGCAATATTGGCAGTCAGCATTCCTAGCGAGGCCAGTTTTCCTTGCTGTACACGCTGATTATATAACGCAACATCATCTAAAGTGATCATGAAAAAAAGCGCATGCCGAGTAGGCAAGGAAGTAAAATGCACATGCAAGTCTGCCTGGCCCGGTACTGAAATGCGCAAAAAATCTTTACTAGGATTAGCAGCCCACTGCTCAAAAGCATGCGCAAATGAAAACGAAATATCAGCTAAAGTCTTAGGTAAGCTATTACGCCCTAATAAACGCTGGCAGGCGTGATTATATCGAGTAATTCTTTGTTGCTGATCAGTAATGATAATTCCTGACTGCATATTCTGAATAATATATTGATTCAGCTCCTCTAAAGAGATAATAGTTTCTTGCTGCTGTGAAGTAAGTAAGGCCGTCTGCTCTGTCCTTTTGGCTAAAAAGTAAGACAGCATGGCTATGATAAAAAAAGCCGCTCCCAACATCCCAGCATAAGGGTAATAAGCACTTTTAAAGTCCCCCATGCGAAAAACATAAGCTTGTTCGGCAAAAACAAATAAGCTGGCAATGGCAGCAAATAACATGGCACAACGACCGCCAATTAACAGCCCACCTGCAGCGGTAGAGACTAACATCAGCGCCCCTACTCCACTCGCAATCCCGCCGCAAGCATGCATAATCAAGGTAATCAGGAAAATATCGGTAAAAACAAGTAATTGTGCTTGCACTGCATAACTCGCAACACGCTTAAAAATAAATACCCACCCGATTAAAGTCATGCCTAAATAACTAAAACTAGTCAGTAAATACAAGCGAGTATATTCAGGCAGGATAATAAGTTGCCCTATCCTCGAGTAATATAAACTTAAAAACAAGCCAGATAAAATCAAGCGATAAACATAAAAGCTCTTCAATAGAAACCAAGCCTGTCGCACGGGGATTTTATAGCCCTTAGAAAAAGGGCAAGGAGAAAACATATTAGCATCGCTTAGCATAAGTATTTTTCAAGTAAGTTATCAATAATTTCTATATATGCGTTAAGGGGGGACAATTCAATAATACTCTCGTTCCTAAATACCTAACTGCTATGATATGGGCATGGATATTTTTATTATATATGTTATAAAAACCCTATTATTACCACTATCTAGCTTATTGGTTATCGGGATTAGTGGGCTATATCTATTAGATCAACACAGGGGGTTTGCAATGGCTTTAATCAGTTTTTCACTCCTTATGCTATTGCTGTTTAGCTTGCCACTAGTCACAAAATATTTGGCGGCCACGCAAGAAATTTACCCGTCTATCAATAATAAAGCGTTGGAAAATTTTTCCGCTCAAGCTATTGTTATCTTAGGTGGCGGCTTACGTGATCCTGCTCGTGAATATGCACAGAAAATCACCTTAAAAGATAACACTTTAGTTCGCGTCCGCTACGGCGCAATACTAGCAAAACAAACTCATTTACCCTTATTAGTCAGTGGTGGAATGGTCTTAGACTCAAAACTCCCTTCTGAAGCAAAAGTAATGAGCGATGTGCTAAATGATGAGTTTCATCAAACTGTACGTTGGCAAGAGCATCGTAGTCGAAATACAGCTGAAAATGCACGCTATACACAAAAAATATTACATAAAGAAGGAATACAACGTATCGTTCTCGTCACTCATGCTTTACACATGCGCAGAGCTGTTGAACAATTTGAACAGCAAGGTTTACAAGTACTTGCGGCACCAACAGAGTTTTTATCTGGGCCTGGGAAAATCGATGTGTTCTGCTTTTTGCCTTCAGCTAAAGCACTAGAGAAAAACTCATTAATTATCCATGAAATCATGGGTCGTGCTTGGTATAAGCTTCGTTATTAACGAGTAGTCATATACATAGCCCATATCAAGCGTCAGTGGAGTACGGGGGGGGGTCACTGCGCTGATTTCCCGTATTTCACTTTGTACTCTACGAGTCGCAAAGCTTCATACGGGCTACGAAGGAATAATATTGTAAATTTAAAAATATGTCCCAACTTAAATTGGTAGCCTTCATTCTTCAGTTTACACTTTACGTAAGAGCCGCTTTAGCAGCGATAATGAAATGACCTGTCGCGGCTAAAGCGCCTCCCACCTCCCACCTCCCACGAAACATATTAAATGAACGATCAGGGTGTAAATTACTTTTGACACTATTATGAAGTGATACCCCAACTTTTATATCCCTAACTCAGACATTAGCTCTGTAAGAGACCTCCCTTGCCCTCCCTTAGCTGCCTCTTTTGCTTCCCGTAAGTCTCTTAAATCTTCATAATCCTGCATTAACTCTGTTAGTGCTTGATACTCATCAAAAGGAAGAATAACAAACTCACTTTTACCGCCTTTTTCTATTACCTGTGGATGTAGTTTCATGCTATTACCTCTGTGTATATACTTCTTTTCTATGTTTCACACGGTATACTGCAATCTTCGAACCTTCAATTTCAAAAAGTACACGATAATTACCGACTCGCAGTCGGTACTCTGGACTGAAGTTTGTCAGCTTTTTAATATCGCCAGTTAGCCCATTTTCAAGACTTTGAAGTTTAGCAATAATCTTTTGAGCTTCTGACTTTGGCAGACATTTCAGATCTTTAATTGCCTTAGGCATTAGCTCTACAAAGTACATAACCTCCTCCATTATCCTTTTCTCTAGTCACTGATTCCCTAGGCCTCAACCCAAACTCTTACTCGCTATTTCAAAGACATCTTTAGAAATATGCTCGGTATTAATAATCCGTTCTAACTGTTGTTTAATCAGAGTTTGACGCGCTTTATCAAAACGTCGCCATTGAGTTAAAGCACTGACCATACGCGAAGCAACTTGCGGGTTAATTTTATTTAAAGCAATCACTTGCTCCGCTAAGAACTGATAACCTTGGCCATTTTTAGCGTGATAGTGTAATGGGTTAGACTGGCTAAAAGCACCAATAAGTGCGCGTACTCGATTCGGAGCTTTTAAATCAAATGCCGAATGCTGTAACAAACTTTGTACCACACTGAACGTATCCGCTTGAGTACTCATCGCTTGTAAACTAAACCACTTATCAATCACTAAAGCTTCACCTTGCCATTGCTGATAAAAACTCTCTAAGCTAGCTGATTTTTCAGGATTTTCACTATTAACTAACGCGCCTAAGGCGGCAATTTGATCGGTCATATTCTTAGCGCTAGCAAATTGTTCATTAACTAGTTGATAACTTTGCTGCGTTTCTAGTTGGCTTAAATAATCCAAACAGATATTTTTAATTCTACGGCGACCAATGGCTTCTGCACTCAGTTGCCCTGACTCTTCTATATGATTTGCTTGGTAAAGCGCACTAAATTGCTCAGTCAATTGTTCGGCAAGGCTGCGTTTAACAAAGTCTCTCGCTTGATGTATGGCAACCACATCAACCACTACCATTTGTTCAGCTAAATAATTGGCACTAGGCAAAGATAGTAAGCAGGCTAAATACGATAAGTCAGTCCATGATTTCTTTAGAATAGTTTTAAAGCTAGCAGATAAAATATCAGGCAAAGTTAATGCTTGGCCTTGCTTAAGCGCATCGATTAAATCAAAGATAATAGTCGTGGTTAACTGCTGACCGGCTTCCCAACGATTAAAACTATCATTATCATGCTGTAATAAAAATGCTAACTCGGTTAATGACCGTTCCATATTTAATTTAACCGGTGCGGAAAAACCACGTAATACAGAAATATGCGGGGTACTAGTGACCCTTTCAAAGATGAAAGTTTGACTAGCTTCAGTTAATTCTAGGGTCACTTCATTGTCTGTTTCTTGGTAACCTGAAACACTAGGTGCAATCACTGAACCATCATCAGCAAATAAAGCGACTTTCACGGGCATATGTAAAACGGCTACATTGCTCTGTGTTGGAATGCTTTGACTTAAAGTCAGCGCTAAACTTTGCTGCTCTGCATTGTAATTTTCCTCAACGCTTAATGTTGGCGTTCCCGCTTGTGCATACCAGCGTCTAAATTGACTTAAATCTTTGCAGCTCGCCTCTTCCATAGCCAGTACAAAATGTTCACAGGTTACTGCCTGCCCATCATGCCGCTGAAAGTATAGATCCGAGCCTTTACGGAAGTTTTCTGCACCCAATAAAGTTTGCATCATGCGCACCACTTCTGCGCCTTTTTCATACACTGTTAGCGTATAAAAATTATTAATTTCTATATACGCTTCAGGACGAATCGGATGCGCTAAAGGGCCGGTATCTTCAGCAAATTGACGGGTACGCAAAGCAATTACATCATCAATTCGTTTCACCGCTCTGGACGTTTGATCGGCAGTAAACTCTTGATCGCGAAAAACGGTAAAGCCTTCTTTCAAACTAAGCTGAAACCAATCCCGACAAGTAATACGGTTACCACTCCAGTTATGAAAATATTCATGACCGATAACCCCTTCAATATGTTCATAATCCATATCGGTTGCCGTATCAGGGCGCGCCAATACAAATTTAGTGTTAAAGACATTCAGGCCTTTATTTTCCATCGCACCCATATTGAAATGACCAACGGCAACAATCATATATAGATCTAAATCATACTCACGACCGTAAGTATCTTCATCCCAACGCATAGAGTTTTTAAGCGATTGCATGGCATGAGCACATTTATCAATGTCATGCGCTTCAACAAAAATTTGTAAGGTAATATCACGGCCACTCATGGTCGTGAAGTGGTCTTCAATACACTCTAATTGCCCAGCGATTAAGGCAAATAAATAGCAGGGCTTTTTAAAAGGATCTTCCCAAGTTACCCAGTGGCGATTTTCGGTTAGTTCACCTTGCGCGACTTTATTGCCATTAGAAAGCAAAACAGGATACAGCGTTTTATCGGCCACTAAAGTTGTGGTAAATCGACTCATGACATCGGGTCTATCCAGAAAATAAGTAATTTTTCTAAAACCTTGTGCCTCACATTGCGTGCATAACATGTCATTCGACATATACAAGCCTTCTAATGCACTATTCGCCTGTGGATTAACCGTATTTTCAATAGCTAAAGTAAAGCTTTGATTTTGCGGTACCTGAGCAATAATAAGTGCTTCATCTGTTAGCTGATACTGGCTTTCAGTTAACGCCACACCATCTAAGGCAATACTAACTAAGCTCAAGTCTTCACCTAATAACTCCAAAGGCGCATGCTTAACTTCACTGTCTGGATTCGAGTTAAGTGTTAAACGCGAAACCACGCGCGTATATTCAGCATCGAGAATAAAGTTTAAATCGACTGTCTGAATTAAATATTCAGGCACGAGGTAATCTTTAAGGTAAATGGTTTGTGGCTTTGTATCTGTCATATCTATCACTCTCTATGCTCGGTATCGACTTGTTTGGGCTTTCGTGAAATCAGACTATAGGTAATACCCAGAGCCAAAACCACAGACGCAGTTGCAAAAATATATAAGGGATCAATTTGATTGAAATCAAAAACAATAATTTTTCGAGAAACAGCCATCAGCGCCGTAGCCACCACGAGTTTTATCGGTAAAACATCTTTGCGTATATATAAGGTGATATTGAGGAATATTTCAATCGCAATCAAAACGACCAGAAAGGTACTGAACAAGGCTAAAATATCATTCATATTCAGTAGCATTACCGGGGGTGCCATTAACCGTCTATACAACACCAAGATCACATCAGCGACTCCCCAAAGTATGACTGCGACCATTAACACCGCTAAAATGCGTACTGCAAAATGGATAATGCTATGTAACACTTTTATAAAATTATCTTCGTGCTCTGCGGGCAATTCTTCATGAGCAGTATGTGCTGACTTAACGCCACGACCAATACGCTTATCCATACTAACTACGATTTAAAAGATTTAAAAGAAAAAGCCATAACTAATGCCCATGCAGCTAGAAAACATAAACCACCCAGCGGCGTAATCATGCCTAACCATTTCAAGCCCGATAAACTTAACAAATATAAGCTGCCAGAAAATAAAACAATGCCAGAAAACATAGCCCATGCAGCATATTTTAATAAATTAACTTCAGGATTTTGTGCACGCAATAGGGCAATTATGCCTAACCCAAGCGCATGCCACATTTGATAAGTCACCGCGGTTTTATACACAGCCAACATATCAGTCGTTAAAATTTCTTTCAAACCGTGCGCACCAAATGCGCCCATTGTCACAGCAATAAAGGCGCATAAAGCACTTAAAAAAAGCGTTACAGGATGCATTTATTTCTCCAAAAGTCTCGGCATTAACTGCACTAAGTTACATGGCTTAGTCCTAAAGTCTAATTGCTCACTAATTAAACTATCCCAAGCCGTGCGGCAAGCACTAGCCGATCCTGGCAAACAAAAAATATAAGTCGCATTCGCTACACCAGCAACAGCCCGCGATTGTATAGTCGAAGTTTTAATATCTTGATAAGACAGCATTCTAAAGACCTCACCAAAACCTGATAAATTTTTATCTAATAAGGGCTCAATCGCTTCAGGCGTACCATCTCTACCCGTTACACCAGTACCACCAGTACTAATAATAACATTCACCTGTTCATCCGCAACCCATGAGGAAACAGTCGCTCGAATTTGATAAATATCATCAGCAACAATGGCTTTGCTAAATAAATGATGGCCGACAGACTCTAAGCGCTCCACCAAGGTTTTACCTGAAACATCCTCTTCTTCTGTGCGCGTATCAGAAACGGTCAATACTGCTATATTAAGTGGGAGAAATTTACTTTCATTTCCAGACATATAAAAACCTATTTTTAATTTATCATACCTATTCGCAGTATTTTACACCAAGCTACGCTATAACTAACATTAATGACATTATATTGGCACTTGAATCAACCACCATAAGAAAGCAAATGCTTGTTAGTAATATCTTAAAAAATTATTCACTAGCACAAGTTAGAATTGAAACCTATAATTAAAGTTCGTACCCTCAATAAAAAAGAGTATTAATGGCTGTAGACCCTAATTCACTAGAAGGTCAAAACCTGCGAAAATCTTTTCCGCTGGTCACCATGCCTGCACAACAGTTTAACCTACTATGTGCTGAGATTAGTGTGTCTGAAATACCTAAAGGAAACTTTATATTTACTAGGCATGACAGCACTAAGAGCTTTATATTCCTTATTGATGGTAGCGTTTCTTTAGAAGCGGGAACACTGAAAGTAGAAACCATAAATGCTGATTCTGACTCAGCTAAATTCGCACTGGCTCATCAGTTTCCTCGTAAAATATCCGCACGAGCCATTAATAATGTCCGCTATATCAGTTTAAATCTCAATGCATTCGAGCAAAAAGAAGTACAGTATGAAGAAAAGGAAAGTGTTTATATGATAGATAATGAGGGTTCAGAAAAAGAAGCCACAAGTAAAGGCGACTGGATGTCTGCATTATTAAAATCGCCTATCTTCCAGCGTCTACCTGCCATGAACTTACAACAAGTCATCATGAGCTTACAGGAAGTTAATCTAGAAAAAGGCGAAGTTCTATTTCACCAAGGTGATCCCGGAGATTATTATTACTTGGTCAGAGAAGGGCGCTGCACTTTAAGCCGCAAAGCTTCGGAGCGAGCAAAAGAAATCATACTACTTGAATTAGGTGAAAACGAAACTTTTGGCGAAGACTCATTGCTCTCAGGCAAGCCTAGAAGTATGACCATTACTGCCGCTACCGATATGGTGCTATCCCGTATCGATAAAGAGCGCTTTATTAAACTGATTAAAAACCCCGCATTAAAGTATATTACTTATCCAGAGTTGTTACATGAGCAAGCCAAAGACCTAGCACCAATTATATTAGATATACGCCCAGTCAATGAATACAATGAAGCGCATATAGAAGGCTGCAGGAATCTTCCTTTCTTTTCTCTGCGCATGTATATCAAAGAGTTAAAAAAAGAATCTAAAAGAGTTATTATTATTTGCGCAGATGGCACTTTAAGTGAAGCAGCAGCCTTTACTCTGATCAAAAATAAAATTGACGCTGTAATCTTAAAAGGCGGCATGAAAAATGCTCCTAAAAATATTAACCATCTAGGTGAGGCAACTTTTGCCATTGATAATAATGACCAAAAAAGTCATATCTTTTTTGAGAGGGATGAATCTTCTACTACAGACATATCCAGCATTACTAATCAACAAGTCAGCAAACCTGACCCATTAGAGAGCAATACAGAACACGGTTTACAACAAGAAAATCAATTATTAAAAGCAGAAAACATACGTTTAAGCAACGAGTTAGATGATGCTAAAAAGCAATACCGAATACTATACAAACAAACTGAAAAACTCAAAGATGTACTAGGTAAGCTAAAAAATTCAAAGTAAGCAATACGACAACCCCAAGAAAAGAGGTTGTCGCGCTTACACAGCTAGACTAGAAGCCCTACTGTGGAAGGTTACAACTAAGGCAACCAATAGAGAATCAATAGTGTTATTTGATTTTTGCTTCTTTGTACATAACGTGTTTACGTACAACAGGGTCAAATTTTTTGATTTCCATTTTTTCTGGCATAGTACGTTTATTTTTATCTGTTGTATAAAAATGACCAGTACCCGCTGAAGAAACTAATTTTATTTTATCGCGCATGAGTATATCCCCTTAAACCTTTTCGCCACGTTTACGTATATCAGCTAAAACAGCATCAATACCTTTTTTATCAATGATACGCATACCTTTTGCAGTTAATCTTAAGCGTACCCAACGGTTTTCACTTTCCACCCAAAACCTATGGTGGTGCAAGTTTGGATTAAAACGTCTTCTTGTTTTATTGTGTGCGTGCGATACATTGTTTCCAGTAATAGGGCGTTTACCCGTTACCTGACAAATTTTAGACATGATTCACCTCTAATGAGCCTTTATTCAAAGTTAGCCCGTCTTTATACCAAGTTTTTTAGCAAAGGTAAACAATAATATATTTAAAAACAAACTAAAATACACTGTATCCCATTAAATATTCACACTATTCGAGTAAAAAACAAGCTATACTCGCAAGCAAAGTAACACTATAGCCCATATAATATTTCTTTAGCTTAACCGGCCGAATGAGATTTTAATGCTAGCCTCATTCCAGTATGTTCTTAGCAAGAACCTTGTATGACGCAGTAAATGAGAATAACCAGAACCACTTATCAAAGAGACAAGTATTGTGACGATTAAACTTGGCATGGTCATGGATTCAATTGACCACATCAACATTAAAAAAGACACCAGCTTTGCTATGCTACTAGAAGCGCAAGCACGTAACTGGGAATTATATTATATGGAGTTAGGTGATTTATTCTTACTTAATGGTAAAGCCTACGCGCATACCAAGCATATTCGCGTAAAACGTGATGCTAATCAATGGTATGAAGTTATCAGTGAACAGAGCATACCTTTAGCAACACTTGATAGCATTATTATGCGCAAAGACCCGCCAGTTGACCAAGAATATATTTACGCTACACATATTTTGGAGCAAGCAGAAAAACAAGGTGTTTATGTTGCTAATAAACCGCAATCCTTACGTGATGCCAACGAAAAGCTCTTCACTTCTTGGTTTCCTCAGTGTTGTGCCGCGACTTTAGTCAGCAGTAAAGCTGGGCAAATACGCGATTTTCTCCAAGAGCACCAAGAAATCATTCTCAAACCGTTAGATGGCATGGGCGGTGCATCTATTTTTCATTTGCGTCTCAATGACCCCAATATCAGCGTAATTATAGAAACCATTACCACACATGGTACAAACTACGCCATGGCGCAGCAATATCTACCAGAAATAAAAGCTGGTGATAAACGTATATTATTGGTTAATGGCGAACCCATCCCTTATGCATTAGCGCGTATTCCCGCACAAGGCGAAAGTCGTGGTAATCTTGCTGCAGGTGGACGCGCTCAAGGACAACCTTTAACAGAAAGAGATTACTGGATTGCTCGGCAAGTAGGTCCTACGCTTAAAGCAAAAGGACTAGTCTTTGTTGGTATTGACGTTATAGGCGACTACTTAACCGAGATCAATGTCACCAGCCCCACCTGCGTACAAGAACTGGATAATCAATTTGGCCTCAATATCAGTGCTCAATTGATGGATCATATTGAATCGATGTTGCCAAAATCTGCATAAAAATGTCTGAACAAAGCTTTCAACGCCCCTCCCCGCTATCAAATAATGATACCCTTCTGGTTTGTATCTTTTTTGCCTCAATTATTCATACTGCGCTCATTTTAGGTGTTAACTTTTCCAAGCCTAAAACGGATAAAACCAGCAAATCCATAGAAATCACTCTGGTCACTAACGAAGCAAAAAAAGCACCTAAAAAAGCAGAATTTTTAGCGCAAAGCAATCAAATTGGCGCAGGTAAAAAGCTAGACAAACCAACACCAGCAGCACAAAAAATAGCCAGTTCAGGTACACACCGAAAACAACCACCTCGACAAAAAGTGGTCAAACAACAAAGTATCAAACGCCAACAAATACTAACCCAAAAAACTGCTGAACAAAAAATTCAATTAACGGAAAAAACCAAAGAAACCAGCGAAAAATCTAAGCCAAAATTATCCATGGATGCTTTGCGCCGACAGGTCTCTGAATTAGGTGCAAAAATACGCTACCAAAAACCTAGCAGTGACCAAAACCGCATTAAATTTGTTAATTCCGTCAGTGCACATAAATACCTTGCAGCACAATATATTACAGACTGGCAACGCAAGATTGAAAGCACCGGTAACCTCAATTACCCTGCCATTGCTAAGCGCCCTGGGTTTTCCAGCAGTTTAACTTTAGATGTTGGCGTAAAGCCTGATGGCAGCCTTTATAGTTTGCGCATTAGGAAATCATCCGGCTACCCAGCCCTCGATGAAGCAGCAAAACGTATCGTACGTGTTAGCGCTCCCTTTCCCCCTTTACCTAAAGCCTTACTACAGGAACTCGATGTTTTGGTCATTACCCGCGTCTGGAAATTTTCTGATGAGTCTGGATTAATGACACGTTAAATACCCCCTATTATCAGTACTTAGGAATAAAGATTTAATAATACCCTCAAATATAGGAAGCGCAATCCCCATACGGACTAAGCACAAGCATGGGGGCTTTATTTTTTGTATAATCATCGCATACCCTCTTATCTGCGATAAAAATCATGTTTATCCTACATAGCTCCAATAAAACGGAAAATCTACTGGAACATTTAGCGACGATTATTGATACCGTTCCTTTAGATTCCCCCTTTACTAAAGAAGTCTTTTTAATCCAAAGCCAAGGCATGGAGCGTTGGTTATCGCAACAATTAGCGACGAAATTTAAGACCTTTGCGAATTTCGAATTTTTATTCCCCGGCAAATTTTTCAGCCAAATGGCTAGGCAAATTCAGCAGCAATTACAGTCCGATGAATTTGCCCGTGAATTAATGGTTTGGCGTTTTGAATTAATCTTACGCGAACTAGACGAGCCTGTTTTTTCTCCTCTATCTCAATATCTCAATGGCGAAAATACCGATTTAAAACGCTTTCAATTAGCCACGCATTTAGCACAAGTTTTTGACCAATATCAAATGATGCGCCCGCAAATGCTCAATGCTTGGCAACAAAGTAAGCTGCTCTATGCCACCAATACCGAAAAATGGCAACAAGCTTTATGGCTTAAACTAATCGCGCAAACTGGCGAACAACACCGCGGCGCATTATGGTTACAAACGATTGCTCAATTTAACCAACTCGCTGAAGGCGCATTAAGCGAGCAACTACCCGAACGGATTTCGATTTTTGGCTTAAACACCATGCCGCCTTTATTTATGGAATTCTTACAAGGCCTAGCTAAACATACCAATGTGCATTTTTATTTGCTCAATCCAGCGCAAGCCTTTTGGGCGGATATGGTCAGTAGAAAACAAGCGGATTTAGATGAATTTGAAAACGGTCATCCTTTATTAGCCAGCTTAGGGCAACAAGGCCGAGAATTTCAGCAAATGTTACTCGACCATGAATTTGCAGTTGAACTTGATAGTTTTGAAGAAAATGAACCCGTCGAAGCCGAACTCAGCCTATTACAGCAAGTACAAAATGACATACTGAATAATTTAAGCGAGTCCTCTGATATAGAGCGCGACAACTCCATTAGCATACACTCTTGTCACTCCCGTATGCGCGAAGTGGAAGTGTTAAAAGATCAATTATTGCAAACACTAGAATCCGACCCTAACGTCGAACTACGCGATATAGTTATCATGGCTCCGGATATTCAACAGTACACGCCTTTTATCAGTGCAGTATTTGATGGCATACAACACAGCATTGCTGACCGCAGTTTACGCAGTAGCAATGCTACCTTTGATGCTTATTTACGCTTTCTCCGCTTAACCCAAGGCCGTTTTGGCTGGCAAGCGGTGATGGATTTACTCAATCAAAAAGAGGTCTATCAGTGCTTTGGTTTAAACGAAGCGGACCTGAATCTTATTAGCCATTGGGTCGCCGAAACTCACATACGTTGGGGTCAATCAGCCGCACATAAAAAACAACTAAATTTACCTGAATCACCCGAAAATACTTGGCAAGCCGGTTTAGAGCGTTTACTAATGGGTTATGCCGTCGGTACTGAAGATGATTTTTTTGCGGGAGTTTTACCTTATAGTGAAATTGAAGGTTCATCCGCTCAAGCTTTGGGGGGATTACATGATTTTCTTAATCTACTGTTTAGAGCCAGCCAAGAATTAGCCAAAACCTACACCTTAGAGTCCTGGTCGAAACGCTTGCTTTATTATGTTGATTTACTGTTTCCTGCAGAAAATATGGATACCGCGCAACAAGCGGGCAAGCAACAGATTAATGAAATCTTGCTCGAACTAAGCGGAGAACTCTCAGAACTACATCAACAACCCGTTTCCTTAACCGTTATTTCAGCATGGCTGGAAGGACGTGTAGAAGAAACCAAATCTGCCAATGGTTTCTTGCGCGGCCAGTTAACCTTTTGCTCGATGCTACCGATGCGCTCGATTCCTTTTAAAGTCATTGCTCTATTAGGCATGAATGAAGGTGAATTTCCACATGTTGACCATCACCTGACTTTTGATTTGCTGGGCAAGGATTTTAAACCGGGCGATCGCTCACGTCGCGCTGATGACCGTTATCAATTTCTGGAAATTCTGTTATCGGTACGCAAGCAATTGATCATTACTTATATCGGCCAATCCATCAGTGAAAATGAAAATATTCCTGCTTCAGTCGTGATTCATGAATTATTGGATATTATGCACAGCCATTATCAATTGACTGATTTAGTGGTTAAACACCCCTTACAAAGTTTTAGTCCGCGCTATTTTAGCAACACCCCAGACCTTATCAGCTATAACCAAACCGATCTAGCGACGGCAAAAGCCTTACAGCAAAATGAGCCGACAAATGAACCTTGGTGGCAAGGTGATTTAGCGCACGAAGAACAAGAAGCACTAGAAATTAACGATCTATTTGCCTATTTCCGACACCCGCAAAAATACTTCATACAACGTGGATTAAATATACGCTTTGCACGACTTGAAGGTGAAGAACCGGAGCGCGAGCCGTTTGACTTAGAGGACAGCTACCGCATTGATCACCAATGGATTGAAGCCAAACTGCATGAGAGTAGTTTATCTCTGGCCAAGTTAAAAGCCCAAGGTCGCTGGATTTCAGGTGAATTAGGTGAAGTTGCTTTTGAGAAAAAAGAACAGGAAATCGAGCGGTTTGTGGAAAAAATTAAAGCCAAAGAAGCCGGCACAGCACATGATCCTTTAGCTATTGATTTAAGCATAGGCTCAGTCCGTTTAGTAGGGTCTCTTGCCAACATTTACAGTCATGGGAGTTTGTTTTACCGCTATTCCCCGATGAAAGGCAAAGATTTTATTATCGCTTGGTTACAGCATTTAATTATCAACCGAGAGCGCGAACATATTACCCATTTAGTCAGCCAAGATGACTTTATCAGCTTTTTACCTGAGCATATTCAGGGCAATGAATTAGAGCAATTTATTGCTTATTATCAAGCTGGACAACACGAGCCAGAAGCATTTTTTACAGAAGCTGCTTTTAGTTATGCCAAACAACAAGCCAATTTAAATAAGCCCAAATCTCGTTCTTCAAAACTTGCGCTTGAAGCCGCAAAAGAGACACTCAACAAAGCACGAGAACAAAGCTATGAGCCAGAATTAAAGTTACTGTATAAAAATCTAACCAATGTCGATGACTTATTAAATGACGATTTTGAGCATTATTCCAGCACTTTATTGTTAGCGGCTTGGGAGGCTACACATGACAACTGAGCAAAATTTCAATCCGATTAGCACTGAATTAACGCAAGGCATTAACCTTTTAGAAGCCAGCGCAGGTACAGGTAAAACCTACGCGATTGCCATGTTAGCTTTGCGTTTTATAGTCGAAGAAGAATTAAATATAGAGCAAATTTTAATTGTTACCTTCACCCGAGCCGCCACTAAAGAACTAAAAGAACGCGTACGCGCACGACTCGTTGAAGCCAAGCAATTTTTCTCAGGACAAGAGTCAAACCTCGATGCCAATATTGAGTTATGGGCAGAGCAACTCATATCTACTGGCGAGATTAGCGTAGAAACAGCGATCAAGCGTTTAAATAATGCGCTATTAAGTATTGATCAAGCCGGCATATTTACTATCCACGGTTTTTGCCAGCGCTTATTAAAAGAACATGCCTTAGAAAGTGGACAAATGTTTGATGTCGAATTAAGCGATGAAGTTGCCACTGTTCGCCAACAAATGGCCGATGATTTCTGGCGTGCGAAAATTTATCCGCGTAATGCTTGGGAAGTTTCATTGCTTTGCCACGAATATGAAACACCTGATACTTTATTAAATAGCTTAGCTAATGTTTCCAATAGCTTAAAGATATTTCCTGATGTTGAAGATTTAGATGCTTTATTAGCTAGTATCAAAGGGCTGGCTAATAAAGCACAAGAGAGTTTGGCAAATCAAGGAAACGCTTTAGCCGAATGTGTTGACGCGGGATATTTTAAAAAATCTTATACCACTCGCTTTGCTGAAAACTATAAGCAATTAAGCCATTGGCTGAATGAAACCGTCGCAGCCGATAAACACTTCAAATGCGCCCTACCCAGTGCTAACTGTTTTAAAGATTTTAGCGCCAACACCCTAAGCAAAGAAATCCGCGTCGCCAATAAAGATCAGCTGACTTTTGATAGTACGATCTTTGATACGCTCGCTAATGAGATCAATAAAGTCAGCCTCGTTTTACGTCGTTCCTTAGCCCAAGATTTGCAGGAAAATTTAGATATTCGCCTGCAACAACTCAATGTTATGTCTCATGACAGTTTAATTACGCGTACCGCGGAAGCTTTATCTAATACCGGCGGTGAATTATTAATTGCCGCGATTCGCCAACAATATCGCGTTGCGCTGATTGATGAATTTCAAGATACGGATCAAACACAGTGGCATATTTTTTCGCATTTATTCGCAGCTGAAGAACAGTCTTTATATCTGATTGGTGATCCGAAACAAGCCATTTATAAATTCCGTGGCGCAGATATACACTCTTATTTATCCGCCAAAACACAAGCTAAACAACATTACACTTTGGGTCAAAATTGGCGCTCGCACCCCGATTTAGTCGAAGCGATTAATCAGCTATTTCAACTCAACAGCAACCCTTTTGTTTTTGAGGATTTAAACTTTAATGCGGTCAATCCAGCGCTCAGCGCAGAGCATGGCAGCTTGTATGAAAATGACACAATGTTGCCGCCTTTAGCTTTATGGCAACTAGAAGAAAGTGATTCTAAATCAGGCTATTGGACATCGGGCAAAGCCGCGGAAGAATTAAAAATCGCCATTACCAATGAAATCGTTCAGCTATTAACAGGGGCAACTCAGTTAAAAATCAAAGATAAATCGCGCGCATTAAAACCTGCCGATATTGCGATTTTAGTGCGAACTAATAGTCATGCCAAACTGTATCAAGATTGCTTAAAAGAAGCGGGCATTCCTGCGGTATTAAACAGTACCGAATCGGTTTTTAAAAGTGCTGAAGCGAGTGATTTACATATCCTGATGCAGGCTTTAGCACAGCCCAGTGATATGGCTTTACTCAAACAAGCGCTGACTTTATCGTGGTTTGCCCTAGACGGACAAGCTTTACATCAATTACTCAGTGACGAAGTGCAATTAGGATCTTGGCTGAATCGCTTTCAAGATTATCATTTACTGTGGCAAAAAAATGGCTTTATGGCGATGATGTTGCGTCTTTTCAGCCAAGAAAATATGCGCGTGCATATCGCTAAAACCCAGAATGCCGAAAGACAAATAACTAACCTGCATCATTTGCTGGAGTTAATTCAACAAGCCAGCCTTGATGATCATTTAGGTATCCATAAAACTATCTCATGGTTACGTACTGCTATCACCGAAGAAAATGCCGGTGATGAACAACAGCTGCGTTTAGAAAGTGATGCCGATGCGGTAAAAATTGTCACCATGCACCGCTCTAAAGGTTTGGAATACCCTATCGTATTCTGCCCTTATCTTTGGTATCGGCGTGATAAATTAGCCAGCGAAAAACATTTAATCACCTGCCATGCACAAAGTGAAATGATTGCCGATTTAGGCTCTGACCAATTTGAGCTACATCGAAAAATTGCCCTACAAGAAGAACTCGCCGAAGATTTACGCATTTTATATGTGGCACTGACGCGCGCCAAGTATCGTTGCTATTTGCCGTGGGTTAATGAGCGCCCAGCAAGTAAACCTAATCAATCTGCATTCGCTTATTTATTAAGCGATGAAAAAGCGTTTGCTGAAATGAGTTTTACCGAGCAACGAAACAGTTTAGAACAGTTAGTCACAAATTACCCCGCGAGTTTTAGTTATCAATTAATCAACAATGAAAACGCCTTACAAGGCAGTTATCAGGAAGCTAACACTGAACAGGATTTATCCGCACACAAGCAAAAACGTCATTTGTACAGTACTTGGCAAATGAGTAGTTATACTGCGTTATCGTATTTAAGTTTGCATGATGCGCCTGAATTACCTTTAGATAAAGCCGAAGAAACCAGCGATCCCACTCAAAGCACACAGCAAGAACCTTTAGCCTTAGCCAAAGGTGCACATACCGGTAATGTCTTACATGACTTATTAGAAAATATTCCTTTTAGTAAATTAGCCTTACGCGAAGATATTAGTGAGCGACGCGATAACACCTGTCAGCGCTACGGCCTAAAAATAGAGCAGCCAGAAATAATTGATGAACTGCTTTATCAATCAGTGACTACTCCACTTTCTTTGGAAGATGAAAAATTTACACTGGCGAATCTTGACGAACAATTATGCCTTAAGGAAATGCCGTTCTATTTAACGCTAGTTGATTTTTCCACTGAAGAAATTAACTTCCTTCTGCAAGATAGCCCTACTTATCAAGTCTTGTCAGAGAAACAAATGCAAGGCTATATGACCGGTTTTATCGATTTGATTTTCATCTACCAAGGGCGCTATTATGTCTTGGATTATAAAAGTAATAGCTTACCAGATTACCAACCTGAAACTTTAATTCACGCCATGCGTGAACATAATTACGGCCTGCAATACTGGATTTATAGCGTCGTTTTACATCTCTATTTACAAAGGCGTTTACCCGATTATCAGTTTGACGAACATTTTGGTGGCGTGCGCTATTTATTCTTGAGAGGTATGCAAGCCGACCAAGCAATGAGCGGTGTATTTAGCGACCTACCCGATGAAGAGCTATTGAATGAATTAGCTGATCTATTTACTACAGCATCGTAGGGCGGATTTAAGTCCGCTTGTCTGCCAACCTTTAATTTAACTCACTACGGTCGAATATATGTCCCATAAAAAATCAAAACTACTACTTTTATCCCTGCCCTTATTAATATCTAGCTGTGCTCAGCATAATCAAAATATAAGCCATGCGCAACACTCAGTAACAAACGACACACAGAAAGAACTGTATATTTTGCCTGGTTTAGATCATGGCTTAGTACAGTCTCCCATCAACATTTACTCTTTCAAAGAGCGTGAAAGCAATCATCATAAAATAACCTTCCACTTTCAAGATGAAATAAAAGCCATCGAGAATCTGGGTCATACCGTTCAACTCGACTTTGCTCAAGGTAGCACGATTGATTATGAGGGCTTAGCTTATGGTTTTAAACAAATGCATTTTCATACACCTTCTGAACACCTTATTGATGGTGTCACTTACCCCATGGAAATGCATATAGTCACTAATATAGCACCGGAAAATAGCACTGACAAACCACGCTATTTAGTGATTGGAGTGTTATTCAAAATGGGACAAACCAATCAATTTTTAGATGAATTTATTAATCTTATTCCTACAAAATCACATAGTATTGCTCCCTTAAATCCTGGCTCCGTAAAGCTACATGATTTATTTCCAGATGATGAAGAGACAAATGTAGAAAACTTTTATCATTACCGCGGGTCACTAACAACACCTCCCTACACTGAGGCGGTAGAATGGTTTGTACTAAAACATATTATCGAAGCCTCGCCAGAGCAGATCGAAAAAATCAGCGCCATAGAGGGAAATAATGCCCGCCATATCCAAGGTGTATTTGGCCGCTCGATTGATTAAGCTTTATCTATAAAAGTTACAAACCTGTACGTATAGCTATTGTTGTCCACTCAACCATAGATAGGCTTAGTTCGCTAGTGTTAGCAATACAACAGACAAGCGGGCTAAAGTCCGCCCTTCTTCAGTGTTCCACGTGAAACATTCCCTACCTCGCCATCTTGAAAAACTACTTCCCACGCTTAAATTAAGGAAACGGAGCAATAGCACAATAATGGTTTTTAGCCCGCAGGAGGCCGCAAGTTTTCATGAGCTAGAATAGCGCACCAGTTTTTCTATCATCCCTTCTTTATTCTAAGCTAGCTCAATAAAATTCAATCATCCTTCACTCTATCGAAAGTAAAGTCAGTAAATCACCATATTATGTTATTCTAAACTTACTTTAGATTTACCTATCCTCCACCTCAGGTCTAATAATGAAAATTATACGCTTTATATTGATTGTAGTTTTAACCGGTTATTTGCTTTTTTCAATATCCAATTTTCTGGGTATTAATGACGAAAATGCGCCTATTACTGTCCAATCTGGAGCCTCCAAGGATTATGTAAAAGTTTCTAGTATCTTGCAGAATAAATGCGTCGATTGCCACTCCCCAGGTATGACTAGAATGCCAATATATTCTAAATTTCCTATTGCTAAACAGCTTATTAATAGTGATATTCAGCGAGGCAGCGAACGATTTACCTTGAGCCCCAAAATATATAGCGGCGAAAAGGCTTTTACACCTCTGATGCTGGCTAGATTGGAACATGTTATTAGCAATAATAAAATGCCACCCGCTAAGTACCTTGTTATGCATTGGAATGGCAGTTTAAATGCCGATGAAAAACAAACTATTCTTACATGGATCGCCAATGAACGAAATCGGCATCCATGGAGTAATGAATCCGCAGAAAACTATAAAGGCGAGCCAATTCAGCCACTACCTTTAAGTGTTGAATTAAACCCTGATAAAGTTGCTCTGGGTAACCAATTGTTTCACGATACATTACTTTCTGGGGACAACACTTTGTCCTGCGCATCTTGTCATGCTTTAAATAAAGGCGGAACCGATCAAGCTCAAGTTTCCACTGGAATTAGAGGACAACAAGGCCCAATAAACTCACCTACTGTGTATAACGCGATGTACAACTTGGCTCAATTCTGGGATGGCCGTGCTAAAGATCTTCAAGCACAAGCCGCAGGCCCTGTCGCTAATCCAATTGAAATGGGCGCGGATTGGGATAAAGTGATCACTAAATTAAATCAAATTAGTGATTACACCAATGCTTTTAACAAGCTCTACCCTGAAAAAGGCCTAACGCAAACAACCGTGACTGATGCCATTGCTGTTTTTGAAGAGTCATTAATCACACCTAACTCACGTTTTGACCAATACCTACGTGGTAATGAAACAGCGCTAAATCACGATGAAAAAGCAGGCTATGAGTTATTTAAAAATAACTGTACTTCTTGTCATTTTGGTCCAGCACTAGGTGGTTTATCTTATGAAAAAATAGGTGTTAAAGAAGATTATTTCGCAATGCGCGGTGGTGATTTAACAGAAGTTGATAATGGCCGATTTAATGTCACCAAAAATGAAATTGATCGTCATGCTTTTAAGGTTCCCGTACTGCGTAACGTGGAATTAACCTATCCCTACTTTCACGATGGATCTGTCACTGAGTTATCCGAGGCTGTTCGTATCATGGGTGTCACTCAGCTAGGAAAGCATTTCAGTGAAGATGATATTCAAAAAATGGTGTCTTTTCTGAAAACCTTAACAGGTGAATACCAAGGTATCTCGCTGTCGAGCTTGAAAATTCCTAAATAAGTACCAGTTTGATATTGCTGTAGAATGAAAGTGCTCTCTATTTAAGTGAGCATGATCTTGTAAAAACACGGATTAAATCCCATCAATCTCAAGCAAAGCGATGGGCTTTAGTCTCTGATTTAGCAAGTGAGAAAAGACGAACGACTATATTTTAGTAAATTAAAGATTGCCTTATGACTTTCCAAAAACGCCTTATTTTTATTGCCCTAAGTTTATTGCTGCTATTGAGCCATTTTTCTTTTGTAGGTGTATCTTATTGGCAACAGAAACAATCAATAGAAAGTGACATTAAGCAGCAGTTACATATGCTAAAGAAGGGCTTTGATGCTGAATATTCCAGTGTTGAACAAGCCATGCTACAAACCGCATCCTCTTTTGCAAGTAATCCCGAGGTTCAAATGCTATTTTGGCAAGGCAAGCAAGCTTTAGCCAAAGAGGGTGGCGGTACGGGTGGCAAACAAACACAAGCAATACGCCTGCAACTTTATAACAGCGTCAGAGCACCTTGGGCCTACCTGATGTCCCAATTTTCAACGCGACAATTACACTTTCATTTACCTGATAAAAACACTAGCTTTTTACGGGTCCATCAGCCTGATAAATTTGGCGATAATTTACAAACAATTAGACATAGTATTAATTTTACTCATGCAAATGAAGTGAATTCACAAGGGTATGAATTAGGGCGCGTAGAATCTGCTATACGTGGTGTTGTTCCGGTGTTTTATACTGAGCCAACAACCAAGGAAAAACAGTATGTTGGCGCTTTAGAGGCTGGAGTATCGGTAGCCCCCTTATTACAACATTTACATAAACACTATCAAGGACACTTTTCTTTATTAATCTATAAAGACAAAGTTGAGCAAACATTATTTCCTGAGTTATGGGAAACTTGGCAACAAAAACATATCACTATAGGTCAGTATGCCGTTGATGAGTCATCATCTGCCGAAATTCAAGATTTGCTCAATGACCCATTAGCTTACCAAGTAATCCACGCGGCTAGTTCCCGCTTGCTTGTATTCCAAGGTCGCTCGCTTATGTTAGCCGCTTATCCCTTTAAGGATTTTATAGGTCACCATTCTCCAGATACAGCCGCCATAGGTTCACTTTTTATTTGGCAAGATGTCAGCTCTTTAATGAACAAATTAGAGACTACACTCAAACAAAATATTATATACGCTTGCATTTCATTTTTTATATTGTGGATACTACTTTACCTTGTCTTCTTTAAATTAGTTAAACGTTTAGAGCATGAAATTGAAGAGAAGAATGATTTTATCAGTGCTGAAAATTCACTCTTGCAAGCTTTCACCGAGTTAAGTTCGAAAGCTACAGGAGTAGAACTATACCCACTCGTTGTACAATTTCTTGCTAATAAGTTAGACGCAGATTATGTGCTATTTTCCACACCGATGTCTGACCCTCTTTTTTGTGAAACAAAAATTATTGTCGCTCATGGTCAGATTATAGAAAATATTCAATACCAGAAATCAGATACACCTTGTGAACGCATAGATCATGCGAGTTTTTGTGCGATTCCGAAGCAAGCCGGCGCACATTACCCGAATAACGAAATGCTCAAAAAGATGGAAGTTCAAGCCTTTTTTGGCGTGCCTATGCATAATGCACAAGGGGATTTTTGTGGCAGTATCATTGTGATGTATAAACAGGCGATCGATAATGACCATTTAATTCGACTATTAATGCGGCATGCAAGCATCCGTTTACTTTCCGAATTAGAGCGCATAAATTATGAGCAATTATTACAAGATAAATTAGAGGTTTTTAATGCCTTAATCGAAAACATTCCGGATATTATTTACTATAAAGACGGTCAAGGTCGCTGGCTGCAAGCAAACAGTGCAGGTTTGGATTTATTTCAGCTAAATGGGGTTAACTATTTTGGTAAAACAGATGCCGAGTTAGCACCTTATACGCCATTTTTTAAAGAAGCTTTCGAAGGCTGTACGGCGTCTGATGAAATAGCATGGAAAAAGCAAAGCAGTAGCCATGCTATTGAGGTGATTCCACAGCAAGGAAAACCGAGTCGTATTTTTGATATCGTCAAAGCACCTTTATTTGAAGCCTCAGGCACACGTAAAGGCTTAGTCGCTATTGGTCACGATATTACCGAATTTAAACGCTCTGAAGCAGAATTAAAACTATCAGCAAGCGTATTTGATACCGTGCGCTATGGCATTATGATTACTGACCCAACAGGGACTATTATTCGAACTAATCCAGCCTTTACGAAAATAACAGGCTATAGCGAGCAAGAAGCGATCGGTAAAAACCCCAATATTCTTAAATCAGGCATGCAGCCGGCTGATTTTTACTCGCAAATGTGGAGAACCTTAAAGCAAGACCATTATTGGGAAGGTGAAGTGATTAATTGCCGTAAAAATGGCGAGCAGTTTCCTGAATGGCTCACGATCACAGCAGTAAAAGATAATAATGACGAAGTACAAAATTATATTGGGCTTATCTCTGATTTAACGGATCAAAAATACAGTGAAGATAAAATTCACTATTTGAAAAACTTTGACCCATTAACCTCGCTACCTAAGCGCAGTTTATTTATGGATCGATTGCAGCAAAGTATTTTTCAAATACAAAGAAGTAATGGCCATGTTGCCGTTTTATTTATTAACTTAGATCGTTTTAAAAATATTAATGAAAATTTAGGGCTCGATGTAGGAGATCAAGTTTTAAAACAAATAGCGCACCGGATACAAAGTTTATTACGTGATGAAGACTCGATTGCTTGGCTAGGAGCCGATGAATTCGCCTTATTTATTTCTGATTCACAAGCACTGCCCACACTAAATAACATAGCCATCTCTATTGCTCTGAAAATTTTACATGCGCTAGTGGATAAACTCGTTATTGATGAACACGAATTTTTTATGAGTGCTAGTATCGGTATCGCGCTCTATCCACATGATGCCAAAAATGTTGATGCACTTTTAAAATGTGCAGAACAAGCGATGCGCTACGCTAAAAAAGAAGGTCGGAATCGGTATATGTTTTTTACTGATGAAATGAATAAATCATCTCAGGAAAATTTTAAATTAGAATTAGCATTGCGTCAGGCCTTAGCAAATAATGAGATTTCATTGCATTATCAACCAAAAGTTAATTTAAAAACCGGTAAAATTGTTAGCTGTGAGGCATTAATGCGCTGGCATAGTCCTCAATTTGGCCACGTCTCACCTGTAAAATTTATTCCTATTGCAGAACAATCCGGCTTAATCGGTGAGCTAGGAAATTGGGCATTAAAAGAGGCATGCCAAGATTTTATGCATTGGCGTAAACAAGGTTTTCAAATGGATAATATTGCCGTTAATTTATCTTCTATCCAGTTTACCGATGTTAATTTAGCGCAAAATATTGAGCATTTATTACGTGATAATGACATGGAACCTTGGGCACTAGAATTGGAAATTACCGAGTCAATATTAATGGATAATGCGCACAAAACCAGCGCAATATTACAGGGGTTAACTAACTTAGGGGTTCGTTTTGCGATTGATGATTTTGGAACAGGTTATTCTTCGCTGGCCTATTTGAAACGTTTTCCGATTAATTTAATAAAAATAGATCGCTCTTTTGTTATCGGTGTACATCTAAATAAACAAGATGCAGAGATTTGTAGCGCTATTATCGCAATGGCGCATGGACTTGGTATGGAAACGGTAGCAGAAGGCGTAGAAGAAACATCGCAATTGGAATTTTTGAGAATTCGAGGCTGTGATTTAATTCAGGGGTATTTGTTTAGTAAGCCATTACCTAAAGATGAATTCCAAGAGTTTTTAGCCCAAGGGGCTATTAAAATTTAAGTGTTGCCTTATAATTGATTATTCAAGCCCGTATAAAACGCTAGTGGCATACGGGCCTTGAAAGAAGACTATTTTAAATTAATTTAATTCCTCATCTTTCCAGAATTTTGTACCTTGAATAGTTGCTTGTGCCGCTAAACCATTTTTTGTAATTTGGTATAAATGAACACCAGGGCTAACTTCTATTGCTAAACCAACAGCCCCACCCTCAGCCTTGTACTTTGCCGCTGCATCCGCTTGGCCTTCAACGTTCCATCCATGCTCAACAAAACGATTAAAAACGGCGTTGTTATCAAATACAAAAATACCGCGAAAATCTTTAACGCCCAAACCTACACCAACACCCGCAGAGAACATTTTCATATAAGTATCTTTTCCAGTTCTATTATTACGTGCTACGCCGTAACCTTGTCCAGTAGAAACAAGAAATAAGTTAATACCCATATTATCAAAAATAGCATAACCATAAGCACCTGTAACATGCCCTCTAGCACTAGGTGCTAGCTTATATAAATCGGCTAAATCTGTACTGCGCATTTTATGAATGGCACTAATTTTATCCGCTTTAGTGTCCCCTTTAGCACCTGCACAACCATTTAAGATAAGTAGCGCAGATACCATAGCGGTTAATGTGACAAGAGATTTTAATTTATTCATGTATTACTCCAAAAAGCATAGATTTAATGTTAGATTACATAGTCTATAATGACTGACTAATAAATGCTAGGTTTATGACTATCAAGATTACCTCGTAGAAATACGTAATAAAAGCTGTATTTCTAGTCCTACGCTTAGCTAATAATTTTTTAAATTGAGAGGTGAACTAATGAATGTAAGTAATCAACAGGAAGATACGCTATTAACCAATAGAGTAATTGAAATCGCAATTCGACTGGCTCTGATATTTCTAATTATTACTTTGTGCTTCCAAATTATTAAACCTTTTACGATTCCTGTACTGTGGGGCATTATTATTGCGGTAGCGATTTTTCCGCTTTATAACAAGTTGACACTACAGCTTGGTGGGCATAATAAATTAGCAGCGACACTGTACACACTTTTTGCATTATCCTTATTAATTGGCCCAACATTAATTATTTCAGAATCAATAGTAGACACATCATCCCATCTTGCACAGAGCTTTAAACAAGGAAACTTGCTTATTCCTCCACCAAATAAAAGTGTCAGTGAATGGCCTTTAGTTGGTGAAAAAATTTATGATTTATGGAGCCAAGCCTCAAGTAATCTTGAAGCAACACTAAAGCAATTTTTTCCAGAAATTAAGCAAGTTGGAGAAACTGTTTTTTCAGCATTAGCGGGCATAGGTGGAAGTGTGTTGCAGTTTATTTTCTCCATTATTATTTCTGGTGTGTTTTTGGCGAATGCTCAAGGATCTCATGCCACAATGGTAAAAATTGCTTCACGCTTAACGGCTAAAGGTCAGGGCTCACATTTTACTAATTTAGCCACAGCAACGATTCGCAGTGTTACTCTCGGGGTATTAGGTGTCGCAGTTATTCAAGCAACTTTAGGTGGTATTGGTATGTATATCATGGATGTACCTGGTTGGGGCTTGTGGACACTTATTATTTTGGTGCTAGCTATAGCACAAATGCCAGCCTTCATAGTGCTCCTCCCCGTTATCATTTATGTATTCTCTGTTACCGCCACAACCCCCGCCGTTATATTTACTATTTGGAGCTTACTTGTTAGTTTAAGTGACAATATTTTAAAACCCTTGTTGCTGGGCCGTGGAATGGAAACGCCTACTTTAGTTATCTTGCTCGGTGCTATTGGTGGCATGATACTTTTTGGTATTTTGGGATTATTCGTTGGCTCCATTATTCTCGCACTGGGTTATGAATTATTTATGGCTTGGCTTGATAGAGAAAACACTCAAGAACTTAGCAATAATGAATGAAGTAGCTTTTAATAGATCTGTGAGTTTAATGAGAGAATAAGCTGATACTAAGTCGCTTAATATAAACCATATAGGCTGAAAATAATGAACAAGATAATAATTTGGTGTAGTTTTATTATTTTTATCGCTGGCTGTACGACGGCTTATCAAGTAAAAGATTACCAGCAACTCTATGGTTTAGAACAGCCTAAAGATAGATCAATTCAGCAGCTGTCTGAAGGAGAAATCTCTTATAGCAAACAAGTTAAACCGATACTCGATGCACGCTGCATTGCTTGTCACGCTTGTTATGATGCACCTTGTCAATTAAAACTCAGCTCTTTTACCGGACTGGATCGTGGCGCTAGCAAACAGCCTGTCTATAATGGAAGCCGTTTGACTGCCGCCTCTCCAACTCGTTTATTTATCGATGCAACAAATACTCAGGAATGGCGCGATAAACACTTCTTCCCCGTACTTAATGAACGCCAAGAGTCCGCCGTAGCCAGTATTGATAATTCAGTACTGGCACAAATGTTATTGCAAAAGCGCCGCTTTCCATTAACAGCACAAGGCAAACTCGAAGAAGATCAGTACCGCTTTAGTCTAAATGATAAATTTGAGTGCCCCAGCATGGATGAATATGCCAAATTTGCTAATAAACATCCGCAATGGGGGATGCCTTATGCATTACCCGGTTTAAACTTAAGCCAAGAACACACAGTTTTAACCTGGTTAGAACAAGGCGCGAAAAACGATCAACAACTCAAGTTATCCACATCAGCAAAACAGTCGATCAATCAATGGGAAAGTTTTTTTAATGCTAACTCATTAAAGCAACAGTTAGTCTCACGCTATATTTATGAACATTTATTTATTGGTCATATTCATTTTAAAAATCACCCTGATAATGAATTTTATCGACTAATTCGCTCCAAAACACCACCAGGGCAAGCGATTGAAGAAATTAAAACGGTCAGGCCATATGATGACCCACAAATAGCTCGATTTTATTATCGCCTACGACCTGTACTACATACCATTGTGGATAAAACCCATTTCATTTATGAGTTAAGTCCACAGCGACGTCAACGCTATGAACAATTATTTTTTGTCGATAAGTTTAAAGTAACGCAACTACCCGTTTACAGTTCTGAAGCTGGGGCAAATCCACTGAATACCTTTGCCGCTATCCCTAATCCAATTAAATATCAATTTCTATTGGATGACGCACAATACTTTGTTTCTGGCTTTATTAAAGGCCCTGTATGCCGTGGACAGCTTGCTTTAAATGTTATTCAAGATCAATTTTGGGTATTATTTTTTAATCCCATACATGATTATCAAGAGATCGCTAATAAATACTATAGCGAAAATAATCAAATTTTATATTTACCTGGAAAAGACGGGGACCAAATAAGCTTACTGGGCTGGACAGATTATGATGCCTATGCCAAAGATTACCTGAACAAAAAATCTCAGTTTCTCCAAGAAACCTTTCAAAAAGACGGTGGCTTTACATTAGGTAATATTTGGAATGGCGATGGCTGGAATCAAAATGCAGCGCTCACCATCTTTCGTCATTTTGATAGTGCAACGGTTGAAAAAGGGTTAATCGGTGATGTCCCTAAAACCGCACTGGTTTTAGACTACCCTTTACTTGAACGCATCCACTATTTATTAGTCGCTGGTTTTAATATTTATGGCTCAGCAGGGCATCAAATAGCCTCACGTACCTATATGGATTTTTTACGTCGTGATGGTGAATATAATTTATTACGTTTTTTACCCCGCAATAAACGCCAATCGATCTATGAAAGTTGGTATCGTGGGTTATTGAATGGTCGTATGGACAATACCTTATTAAACCTAGAGTTTAAAACCTCGGTTCAATTCACCGAAGCTGATTCTAAAGCTGATTTCTTTAAGCAAGTTAAAACGTATTTAGGCAAAGCCTTAGCTCCTTCACGCTGGTCAAAAAAATGTCAGCAAGAAGCTTGTGTTAATACTGTTGATAAGGTCATGTATCACTTAGGGCAGTTAAATGGCACACAAATCAGTGTACTCCCAGAATTAGCTTTTTTAAGGGTGAAAATGGACAACTCAAATGACCGAATTTATAGCTTAATTCGCAATAAATATCTCAGTAATGTAGCTTATATCACTGCTGAAAATTACCGTTCTGTACCTGAAAAAGACACTTTGACGGTCGTGCCTGGCTTTGTCGGCAGTTATCCAAATTTCTTTTTTAGTGTTGCTGAACAAGAATTAGACACTTTCATAAACGCCTTGAAAAATGCACAAACCGAAGAAGCTAAAACTGAATTTTATGCACAATTTGGTATACGCCGTAATAACCCTAAAATTTGGGAAACACTAGATTGGTTTAATGCCGAGCATAAAAAAATGCGCGGCTTAGAGGCTGGGATATTTGATATGAATCGTTATCAAAACTTGTAGGTTCCATTAGGTTCACGAGAGGCTTATTCTTGAGCCAACAGCTAGAGATCCCCCCCCTATTTCGCAAGCTACATGGGATAAAATATGGGATTATACAAAACAATGTGGGAGCGACTTTAATCGCGTTGCTAAAGCCTCTCCCACAAAATTCAAGATTCGCATATTATTTACCTCACATTCCATAACAAATCTTAACGGTACCTGTACTCAAGTAAATTTTTTATAAAATCTAGTCTGTATATACATCTAATACCGGATGTAATCGATTAATATCAGAAATGGGTAATCCTCTTTTTTCAGGTGAGTACCGGCTGTATTTAGATAACTCAGTCGGGTCAATATAGCCCGTAATTTGCTCGATCTCTGATAAGCGAATACCTTGTTTTACAAGATAAAGAATATAGGCGTTTGATATACATGCCGCAGTAATTTCTTGGGGTTCGGTCAAACCAGAGTCAACTGCGGCATAAACAAGAATAGCCTCAAGGGTAGTTATAGATACTTCCTTATTTTTATCCCAAGTAGGACAAGGCTCTATATGTTCAAACAATGCTCTCAAAGCTTGATTGATTGGGATTATACGTTGATTATCTCCCCTAATAGTAATAACTTCTTGTTCAAAATCAATATGCTCTCTCCTTAATTTTCTAATTTCATCTAGCATTAGCCCACTTAACAGTAAAGCAATCAATTGTTTTGCTTTAATATCGGATGCTTCCAACAAAAGACTCAAATCTTCATCACTTAGCTCTCTATAGCTATCGCTTTCAAGTGCATTGCTCTGCTCATACTGTAAAGATTGAGCGGAGTTTTGAGTTAATTGTTCATTACTTTGTTGATAACTTTTTAGTAAATCTGGAGTAGCACCATTATTCATATTGATACCAGAGATTGTAATCGAAGCATTCTGGCCTTCTTTTCGAGTCAAAAATTCAAAAATCCACACGCAAAAAAGACCAAAAATAATTGAACTAACAATAGCAATAAGCGCATCTCTCGTGTAATCAGGACTAAAAGGTTCACGAGGGAGGAACGCGCGTTCAATCACTTTAACTTGAGGAAATTTTTCCGCCTGCTTTGCTTCAATTTGCGCTAACCTTTCTTGAGTTGTGCGCTGCAGCAACTCAAGTCCTTCTACATCACTGAGTAAGGCTTCATGCTCAGCAAACCTTGAACTAAATTCAGTCGCTGTACGTTTATGTTCGTCCAGTTGTTTTTTTATTTCATATAATGATTCCCGCGCTGCTTCATAGTTTTGTTCAGCATCTGTTAATGCAATCCCCTTACCATAATTACGTTTAATTTGAATTTCCTTTTCCAGCTCTTTAATTTGTCCAGGTATTACATTTAAAGAGGGATTCATAGCTAAATAATTGCGTGTATATTTTTTATCAAATGCAGCCAACTGTTGGCGTAATTTTTGCAATCTCATTTCTAAAACGTTCATTCCTCGCTTATCTTCATCAGGAACAACAACTTTTCCAGCTGAAATATCGTTACGGACTGCGTTAAGGCGAGCTTTAGTTTTTATGGCGTTCTCACTAGCATCATTGAAAGATTTATTTAAACCTTTAAACCGTGCAAGAGATTGGTTTTCAAAAAGGTTTTCACGACCTAATGAAGTAATACCATTACTTTCCCTAAAACGCTCTAACTCACTCCTTTTCATTAAAATTTGATTGTTCAACCCCGAAAGCTCTTCTTGAAGTTTTTCTATAGTTAAGCCTGTTGTTTGTCTGATTTCATCAGCACGGCTTTCTAAGTAAACGTCAATCCAAGTATTAATAAGAGGGACTAATATTTCCGCTTGAAAACCAATAGCAGCCAACTCAACTAAATTAGTTTCAGGTACCGCTTCTACAGTTAATAATCGCCGTAGTTCTGAAGGCGTTAAGTCGGTTGCACTCAACTGAGTATCTGTGTTGATTAGATGCCTGTTTAAGCGTTCTAAGGTTTTTTCTAGTAGTTCTTGGCCAGTAAGAATTTGCCTTTGAATAGCAACGTGCTGGATATCAGCTTCAGTACTTTTTTGGTCTATAGCAGTTTGAGCCACAGTTAATAAAGTGGCATAACTTCGATAAAGTGCAGGACGGCTATAAACATAAGCAAGACTAACACAAGCACTCAATAAGAAACTAAAACTGAAAATCAATAATCTACGTGATTTATACCAAGGCTTAGGAGCTAACTCATGGCGATTAAGGTCAGGCACAATATCTATCTGAGGAAAAGAATTATTCATAATCTACATACTCGAGAGGCTTAAGAAGCTTTGTAAAATCAATATCATATATTGATCTACAAACCCTATTTTATAAAAACAATATAAACAACTATCGATTAATATATGGCTAAGTGTAAAATAAAAGCAAGCTTTTCCTAACATTCACTATCAGTTATAAATAACAAAAACGTAACTATTTAAAAAAACTATCCCGCTTAATAATAGGATTTAATTATGAATGACAAACAAGCTGTTGCTGAATATGCTCTAACTTATGTCCAGAATGACATGACTATTGGTTTGGGAACTGGCTCTACAGCAAACTACTTTATCGAAGTCCTAGCGCGACGTTATCAACAAGAAAATCTACAAATAAAAACCGTGGCTAGCTCACTTGTTAGTCAATTAAAAGCGCAACAATTAGGCTTACCTATTATTGCCATTGAGCATATTGAAAAATTAGATATTTATGTTGATGGCGCAGATGAAGTGGCACCCGATATGACTTTACTCAAAGGCCGTGGTTCTGATTTAGTTAAAGAGAAGTTATTAGTTGAAGCTGCTGAGCAATTTATCGTATTGATTGATTCTTCCAAGCAAGTTCAGCGTATTGGGGATAACTTTCCTATACCCGCAGAGGTACTACCTTTTGCTTGGCAATTAGTGCAACAAAAAATGCTTAAATCAGGCACGAAAGTTATTCTACGTGAAACAGATTCTGGCCTAGCTGTAACTTCCTGCGGCAATTTAGTTCTTGATTTAACCTTTGGTTCTAAGTTATCAGCAGCAATGCTTAATGATTTACTTAATTCCACTCCTGGTATTATTGAGCATGGTATTTTTCACAACTTAGCGGATATTATTTTGTTAGTTAATAAAGGGAAAGTAACAAAAATAACACGTAAATAATAACTATATTTTTCATCGGGTTATCTGTAATTTTTAATAAATTTTTCCATTGATAACCAGATGCGAAACAGAAAAATCATCCTCACTGTTCATGATTTCGTCAATTAAATCGTGCTGTTTACAATCAAAAGTAACTCCGAACTCTTGATTATCATATAACCTCACTATTTTTGCTGGAGTTGCCCAAGTCAAACCGCCCCTTATTGTTATTTTAAAAATAATTTTAGTCTTTCTTTTAAATTTATATTTTGAAAAAATACGGGCACCTTGAGAGCTAATATCAATGACTTTAATATTAATAAATTTAGTGGGCATAAAGAGCTTTTTGAGAATCACAATTGCCTTATTACAACTCGAGGTATAGCGTACTGCAGTTCGCTGATTATCAATCTTGTTTTTTTTAGTTGGAGAAAAAATATCATCAGTCATAAAAGTACATTAAATTAAAGTTGGATAATACAGTACTAAACCCATTTATCTCGAGCCTCTGCTTAGAAGCTCTATAACATTCATTTTCATTGCTTAATACCGTAAAAACTACTTGCAACTGTGCCTAAATCCAATTGATTGCTAGTGGATTCGTTTTTTATTATTTTTGTAATTAAAAATCAATGAGTTAAAAATTATTTTTTTTAGTTTCGTTACTATGTAGTGCTCACAGAACCACCTTTACAAGTATAATGTACTTTCAAAAAAATGCTGTGTTTATGAAGACTACAACTAACTTAGCTTCTTTTTGGCCTGAATTTTTCCGAGCAATGATGAACGCGAATGAAATTCATGCTCTTCACGGTTACCTCCTTGTTCCCAAGTTCTACTTGGGAATACATGCTTTAACAGCTCCGCTACTCAACGAGTTGTGAAGCAGAGCTTCTAACCATGCATTTCCAAGCTAGATATTGGGATAAAAAAAACCGAAAAACATAAATTCCCATAACTTTTATTATTAATAAACAAACAGTTACAAATTAAACTATTTATTTATAATAAGCAAAGTGTATAATATATATTACTTACTATATAACTTACACTGCATTTATTATGTCCTCAAAATTCGGCTTTCTTAGTTACGAACTTAGTCATCTCATCCGTCAGCGCTTTAATAAAAATGCAGAAAGCTTTGGCCTTACTCATGCTCAATGGCGCGCATTAGTACACCTTTCAGAAAATAAAAATTGCCGGCAAGTGGATTTGGCTGAAATTTTAGAAGTAAAGCCTATTACCTTAGCAAGGCAAATTGACTTACTAGAAACAGCAGGCTTAGTTAGACGCAATAAAGACCGTGATGACAGGCGTGCTTATCGCCTAGAATTAATGCCTAAAGCGCTTCCTATTATGGCTGCTTTATGGCAAATTACAGACGCTATCGAAGATGAAATATTAGCTATTTTAAGCACAGAAGATAAAAACTTTTTAATTAATAGCTTGGAAAATATAAAAAATAATCTTTCCGAAAAATTATTAAATAACATAGAGCAAGCAAGCTCATAACTTATAAATTTACACCCATTATTTACTTTAGATAATTGACCATGACAATCAATTTAAACAATGAATCGGATAGCGAAATGACTGGCAATGATCAACCAGTCATAGTTAAAACTCAAAACGTAAAACAACACGAAACTGACTCAGAAATGCTAATTCGAATCAGTAAGAAATTCGCAATCCTATTTGTTATTATTTTAATGTTTGATTCGATTTTAGACCTATTAGCTGGACTGGTTGACCTAATGATTGAATTATTTCATTTGGTGATTGAAATTTTTGAATACACTTTGGAGCTTCTTCTTGAGTATATATTCAATGCTCACCACCATGAAAGTGAAGTGATTATCGCTAATGTAACGATTTTATTAGTTATCTACCTATTACTTCGATTTATTTTCAAATTGCCTGACTTACTTATTCATCTACAAAACAAAATAAACACCGCTTGGTTAAAACGCAAACACCAAGAAGAATGTAACTGGAAAGCCTTACCATTAGAGCGCAGAATTAAAATAGGTGCAGCTTATTCAGTTGGTGTTTTCGGGGTATTATTTTTGCTTACACTTTAAACTTAAGTACAAAATAATTACCTCCAAAAAAATTAAATAAAATCTCTTTCTGTAGGGCCTAGCTTCAGCCCGCTAGTGTAATAAAACCCTCAATAATAGCGGACTGAATCCACGCCTTTCGATTACCTTCTTTTTACCTTAACCCTTTGGCGTCGAGAAATTCACGTCATGCTCTTTTTATAAACAGGAAACTTATGCTCTTACTCTCGAAAAAACAAGATTGGCTCGGCAATGTCCGAGGTGATCTACTGGCAGGAACTGTCGTGGCTTTAGCCCTGATCCCAGAGGCGATTGCCTTCTCAATTATTGCTGGGGTTGATCCGAAAGTTGGCTTATATGCCTCGTTTTGTATTGCCGTTATTACTGCGCTGATTGGTGGCCGTCCGGGTATGATTAGTGCTGCGACCGGTGCGATGGCTTTATTAATGGTGACCTTAGTTAAAGATCACGGCCTACAATATTTATTAGCAGCCACTTTATTAACCGGTGTTTTTCAGATTATTGCCGGTTATTTAAAGCTCGGTAGTTTGATGAGTTTTATTTCCCGATCGGTCGTTACCGGTTTTGTAAATGCCTTGGCCATTCTGATTTTTATGGCACAATTACCCGAGCTAACTAATGTTTCATGGCATGTTTATGCCATGACTGCAGGCGGGTTGGGGATTATTTATTTATTTCCCTATGTACCTTTTATCGGTAAATCAATTCCTTCGCCTTTAGTGTGCATCACCGTATTATCTGGTTTGGCTATCTACTTACAGTTAGATATTCGTACTGTTGGTGATATGGGCGAATTACCCGATACTTTACCTATTTTTCTGTGGCCTGAAGTCCCGCTAAACCTAGAAACACTGAAAATTATTTTGCCATATTCTTTACCTTTAGCCGTTGTTGGTTTATTAGAGTCTCTAATGACAGCAACAATTGTTGATGACTTAACAGATACCACGAGTGATAAAAATCGCGAGTGTAAAGGCCAAGGAATTGCTAATATCGGTGCTGGCTTATTAGGTGGTATGGCAGGTTGTGCGATGATTGGTCAATCAGTCATTAATGTTAAATCAGGTGGCCGTGGCCGTTTATCTACTATGGTGGCCGGTGTCTTTTTACTCATTATGGTAGTTTTTTTGGACGAGTGGATTAAACAAATCCCAATGGCCGCTTTAGTTGCTGTGATGATCATGGTTTCTATTGGAACGTTTAGCTGGGGTTCAATTATTGATCTAAAGCATCACCCACTATCAACTAATATCATTATGTTATCCACAGTGACGGTTGTAGTTTGGACGCATAATCTCGCTTTAGGCGTGTTTGTCGGTGTATTGTTAGGCGCTTTATTCTTCGCCAATAAAATCAGTCATTTTATGTATGTAGAATCTAGCTTTGATGAGCCTACTGATACGCGTAGCTATGAAGTCATTGGCCAAGTGTTCTTTAATTCTGCCGATAAATTTACCAATAGCTTTGATTTTAAAGAAGCGGTTAGCAAAGTCGTGATCGACCTACAGCGCGCGCATTTTTGGGATATATCTTCGGTTGGTGCTCTAGATAAAGTGGTGATTAAATTCCGCCGTGAAGGTGCAGAAGTAGAAGTTATCGGTTTAAATGAAGCCAGTGCCACGATTATTGACCGTTTTGGTGTACACGATAAACCTGAAGAAATTGAAAAAGTAATGGGAGGACACTAATGAACAATAAAAATATAGTACTAGCATGTATTGATGGTTCAGCTTTAACTAACGCCGTTTGTGATTACGCCTCATGGATCGCACAACGCGTGGATATACCTTTAAAATTACTGCATACCATCGACCACCACCATGAAAAAGCAGTAACAACTGACTTATCGGGCAATATCGGTATGGATAGCCGTGAACACTTGCTAGAGGATATGGCAGACCAAGAACAAGAGCAAAGCAAAATTCGTTTGCAGCAGGGTAAAGCCGTATTAACTGAAGCTAAAGAGCGTGTTATTCAAGCAGGTATTACTGACCCTTTGACGCGCTTACAACATGGTAGTTTACTGGAATCATTAGCCGACATAGAACAAGATATTCGTGTTTTAGTCATTGGCGCACGCGGCAAACAACATGAAGACCAAGAAAATGAAATCGGTGCAAAAATCGATGCCCTGATTCGCTCTTTACATCGCCCCATTCTAGTCGCTTATGAAGCCTTTAAAGCGCCCGAGCACATCATGATTGCTTATGATGGTAGTGAAGCCGCTGATAAAGCCGTGGATATGGTTGCTACTAGTCCTTTATATAAAGGACTAGTGTGTCATTTAGTTTGTGTTAGTAAAAAAGATAGTGCAGAAACTTTACTAGAACAAGCGGCGAGTAAACTACTTGCTGCTGGTGATATTAAAATTATCACCGCCAGCTTACAAGGCAAAGCAGAAGAAGAGTTATGCGCTTATCAAAGCACTCATAATATTGATATGACCATTATGGGAGCTTTCAGCCATACGCGTTTACACGATATTTTATTAGGCAGTTTTACCCATAAAATGCTGTTGAAAACGAAAAAACCGTTACTTTTACTTAGGTAAAAATTCATTGTAAATTTCAATAGAGCCCAAAATGTGAGTGCGCCTTTCCACACTTTGGGCTTATCTTTATGACTTATAAATTAAGGTGTTTAAATAAATAAAGTAGTTCCTGACTCTCCTGCTTCACCAAGAAATGCAGCAACCCCACCAATTTCAACCCCATCAATAAGCTCCTCCTTTTGAATACCCATAACATCCATCGACATCTGACAAGCAATAAGGTTAGCCCCCCCTTCAACTAAACTTTTCAACAAGTTACTTGGTGTTTCTACGCCTTTATCATGCATAACTTTACGGATCATTTTGGCACCCATGCCATGCATATCCATTTTTGAAATGGTATTAAGGTGCTCCACATCTGAAGGTAGCATAGTACTAAACATACGATCCATCAGCGGTTTATTCAGCGACGGTGCATCCTCTCGACGAATCACATCCAAGCCCCAAAAAGTAAAAAATAGACTAACCGGCTTACCCATCGCAAGGGCACCATTAGCAATAATCATACTGGCCATTACCTTATCTAAGTCATCTGAAAATACAACTAAAGTAAGCTTGTCTTTAGCCGTTGCTGTAGTACTAACGACTGGAGATACGTCTACTTTACGCAGCAACACAATCACTAAACCTTTTTCGGCCTTTACCGAGAGTAAATCATTACCTGTTTTCTTAGCCCATGCACGGATATCACGACCAAAAGCAGGATCAGAGGCTGTGACTTCCAGTAACTCACCCACATCAAGCGCCTCCATTGCTTTATAGGTTTTCATGATCGGCCCAGGACATTGCAGCCCGATAGCATTCAATGTATGTAGTTGACTATTACTATCTGAACCAACCAGTGCAGCACTCACTAAACAACGGCCATTACGTTCGTCTTCAACTTCTTCAGGATCACGTAATTTGAGATCGTCGTAGTGAAAAATATCAGGGTTAGCTTGTTTATCTACCGCCCAAGAATAAGTTTTGTAACCACCAGAAAGGTTACGAATTTGAGTAAAGCCACTTTGTTTAAGAATTCTATACGCGAGATAACCACGTATTCCAACTTGGCAGAACATGACAATAGGACGTTTTGGATCGAGCTCCTTAAGATGATCGCGCAAATGGTTTATATCCAGGTTTCGTGCCGTAGCGATACTCCCAAATTCAAATTCTTCAGCAGTACGTACATCGAGCAACTGTAAATCAGAATCTTTGCTTTCAAGAAGCTCACGCAACTCTCTCCAATTTATCACTTCAACAGAGTTATCGAGAATATTACCAGCAACATAACCCACCATATTAACGGGATCTTTCGCCGAACTGTAAGGTGGCGCATAGGCCAATTCCAAATCAGTCAAATCATCAACGGTCAGCCCGCCATGTATTGCTGTAGCAATAACATCCACACGTTTATCAACACCCTCAGCACCAACCGCTTGCGCACCGAGAACCTGTCCTTCTGTGTTAAATAGCAGTTTGATGCTGACCTGCTTCGCACCTGGATAATAGCTAGCATGCGATCCGCTGTGGGTAATGCAACTGAGAAAAGGAATATCTGCAGCATAGAGCTGTTTTTCATTTAGGCCAGTAGATGCCGCAGTGAGATCAAATGCTTTTAGGATAGCCGTGCCTAAGGTTCCTTTATACTGCTTCTTGTTAGCGAAAATCATATTATCCGCTGCCATTCTTCCCTGACGGTTAGCAGGACCAGCCAAAGGAATAAGCGCGGGTTTTCCGCTAATAGTTTGGGTTATCTCAATAGCATCCCCCACGGCATAAATATCAGGGTCTGAAGTTTGCAAATGAGCGTTGACTTTAATCCCGCCGGTAGAGCCAAGCTCTAGTTCAGCAGCTTTAGCCAGAGTAGCTTCTGGGTGTACACCAATAGCCATAATTATAATATCTGCTTGCAAGCGACGGCCACTGGCAAGGTAAACTAGCGTATAGCCATCTTTATCTTCAAAACGCTCTACTTTGTCTGACAGGTAAAGCTCAATATTCTTATCGTGCATATGAGAATGAACAATGGCGGCCATTTCATAATCGAGAGGCGCAAGAATTTGATCCATGCCTTCCACTAAGGTTGTAGAAATACCTCTATCATGTAAGTTTTCCGCAACTTCTATACCGATAAATCCACCACCAATAACGACAGCTCGGCGTGTTGAATGCTGATCGAGGTGCGCCATAATACGATCAAGATCGGGAATATTATGTAGGCTAAATACTCTTGATGAAGCTATGCCTGGTAGTTTTGGGTGGATAGGTGCAGCGCCAGGAGAGAGTAATAATTTGTCATACGTTTCGTCGAATTCATTGCCGCTGGCAAGATCCCGTAAACGTACTACTTTGGCTTTACGATCTATGCTAATGGCTTCTGTATGACTGCGCACATCGACCTGATAGCGATCTTTAAATGTAGTCTCGGAGGTCACAAGTAATTGTTCACGTTCCGCGATAGTTCCAGAGATATGATAAGGCAAGCCGCAATTAGCAAAGCTAATGTATAAGCCACGTTCAACCAAAACAATTTCAGCAGCCTCATCGTTACGCCTAATACGAGCCGCTGCTGTCGCTCCACCAGCTACTCCGCCTACGATTATAATTTTCATTGTATTTTTTTTCACCTTCGTAATTTCTGTTCTAACAAACGAAAAGAGTTAGGCTTAGCCTAACAATTAATGCTAACAATCGATTCATCTTACTTCCATACGATGCTTAGAAAACATAAAACAAAGGTCCCCAAAAATATTTAACCACTTGATATTATCAAGTAAGGAATACGATTTTAATAAGGTCTAAAAGTTTACGTTCTAATGTAGCCTGTATGGAGTTCACAGAATACCGGTAGCGCAATGTATTTAACTTCCCGTATTTCACAAGCTTCATATAGGCTACACAAAGTTTCGGGTTTTATTAAAATCTTGTTCCTAAATTATCCTATTTTTTATAATTCCCCTTCTGATGCTTATTTAGAAAAATAGGTGAAATCATACCTTATGGTATGACAGGTATAATTTTATTATCTAACTTGCTCTAGGAGTGCAGGCATAAAAAAG